>OGRJ01002334.1_pt1 | contig 13902 bp, 10 predicted proteins | sample 1553411 | NCBI WGS metagenome assembly OGRJ01 (sample SAMEA2580084, study PRJEB22360) | human gut metagenome | biome: human gut; feature: human-associated habitat; material: faeces | place: Denmark | collected 2008/2010
CCCCGCCGACAAAAACCGTTACCGGCCCTGGAGCGGCTCCCCCATGGAGGGGCTGCTGGTCTGTGAATTCCAGGGCCGGGTCCTGGAGCTCCGCCGGACCTCCGCCAGCGGGGTGCCCATGGGGGATTTTTCCGCGGTCTACCAGGACACCGGCCTGGCCGTGCCCGGCCTGACCGGGGAGACCGCCGGGGAGATCCTCACTGGCGTGAGCCAGGAGGTCTTTGACCGCTCGGTGTTCTTCCGCCAGACCGGCCTGGCCGTCAGCCAGAGCCAGGAGCTGGAGAAGCGGATCACCGCCCTGGTCTCCTCCGGGGAGGAGGATGTGTCCTGGACCGAGGCCAACGAACGCCTCAAGACCTGGCTCCACCGCCGCCGGTTCCACAAAAGCGGCCTAATCCCCCAGCTGGAGGCGGAGGAGGCCCAGCTCCAGCAGACCCTCACCCAGACCGCCTCCCTGCGCCAGGATCTGGCCCAGCTCCAGGCCCGGGCCGCCGGCCTGCGCCAGCAGAAGGCCCATTGGGAGAGCCGGCTGTCCATGGAAAACGACAAATTCCAGACCATCAGCCAGCGGCGCTACGCAGAGGCCGCCGCAGAGCTGGACGCAGCGGAACTCCAGTTACAGACCCTCCTGGCCCGCCAGCAGGCCGACGCCCCCCAGACAGAGCCGGACCCCGACGAGCTGGAGGAGGAGATTCAAGACACCCTGGACGATCTGTCCAGCCGGCGGCGGCTTATGACAGGCTTTGTGACCCTCATCGTGCTGCTGACCCTCTGCGGGGTGGTGCTGTTTGCAGCGCCCCATGTGCCCCAGTTCCCCCTCCAGCTCCCGGAGATTCCCCTCCTGTTTCTGGCCCCTGTGGTGGGAATACTCTGGCTGCTGGTGCTGCTGTTCACCTTGATTAAGTCCGCCTGTGACCGGCGGGAGACCCCAGGCCCGGGCCGGCCTCCCAAGGCCCTGGACGAGCTTCGCGCCCTGCTGGAGACCCGCCAGCAGGAGGACAGCCACCTGGCCCAGGACCTGCGGGAGGCCCAAATCCGCCGGGAGCACGCCCAAAAATACTTCGAGGCTGTCAGCCAGCAGAGCGGCAGCGGCCCCTATCTCCCCCCGGAGGCGGAGGCCTGCCGGGCCTCCCTGCACCAGGCAGAGCAGGAGATCGCCCAGATCCAAGGTCAGCTCACCGCCCTGGGGGACCCGGTCCTGGTGGATGCCCGGCTGGACGAGATTCAGGAGGCCTCCGCCCGGCTGCAGGGGGATTACGACGCCATTGAGGTGGCCATGGAGGCCCTAAAGGAGGCCGACGATCAGCTCCACGCCCGGTTCTCCCCCCAGCTGAGCCAGACAGCCGCCGGATACTTCCAGCAGCTGACCCAGGGAAGGTTCTCTCAGGTGGCCTTGGACCGCAGTTTCAACGTCACCGTCCGGGAGACCGGCGCCCTGGCCGACCGCCCCCTGGCGCTCCTGAGCCAAGGCACTGCCGACCAGCTCTACCTGGCCCTCCGTCTGGCGGTGGCGGACCTGGTCCTCCCCTCTCCCCAGGCCTGTCCGCTTATCCTGGACGACGCGCTGCTGTCCTTTGACGATGACCGTCTGGCGGTGGTCCTGCACCTGCTCACAGAGCTGGCCGAGGACCGTCAGATCCTGCTGTTCACCTGCCAGCACCGGGAATTCTTCATGCTGGAGGACCGGCCGGAGATCACCACGGTGACACTGCCTGGCTTTTAATGGACATCCTGGACGGTGGGTTCCGGCGGCAATCTATGGTTGCCATCCCGGAAAAAGAAGCGTATAATAGAGGACTGACCCTGAAATTGTTCCGTTCCAAAAGGAGGTTCCCATAATGTCCCAATCCCATCTCCCGCCGGGGGACCCCCGCCTGTCTTCCGAGGCGCCGCCCCAGGAGGGACCGGCCGCATCCCAGAACCCCGCGCCCCCCGCGGAGGATACGGCCGCCCAGAAGGCGGGCAAAGAGAAGAAGCCGGGGGCTTTCGGCGCCGACCTCTACGGCTGGCTCCAGGCCCTCACCTTTGCCCTGGCCTTTATCTTGATCTTCTTCACCTTCTTCGGCCGCGTGATCGGCGTGGACGGCCACTCCATGGACCCCACCCTCAACGACCGGGACATGCTCTTTCTCCAGTGCATCGCCTATGAGCCCAAGCAGGGGGATGTGGTGGTCCTGCACAAGGACTTTGGAGACGTTGAAACCCCCATTGTCAAGCGGGTGATCGCCGTGGGCGGCCAGACGGTGGAAATCGACTATGACACCGGCACAGTCTACGTGGACGGTCAGCCCCTGGAAGAGGACTACATCATGGAGCCCATGGTCCGCCCGGAGAGCCCCTACCTGCAGGGGACCTACTGGGAGGTGCCCGAGGGGTCTGTCTTCGTCATGGGGGACAACCGCAATAACTCCTCCGACAGCCGGGACAGCCGCCTGGGCCCGGTGGACACCCGGTATGTGCTGGGGCGGGCCATCTGCACCGTTCTCCCCTTCCAGCACATCGGCCTGGTGGAATAAGGAGGTGAGACCGTGCGACTGGACAAATGGCTGAAGGTCTCCCGCCTGATTAAGCGCCGCACTGTGGCCAACGAGGCCTGTGACAACGAGCGCATCTCCGCCAATGGCCGGGTGGTGAAGGCCTCCTATGAGGTCAAGGTGGGGGATCAGCTGGAGATCCGCTTCGGCGCCCGGACGGTGCGGCTGGAGGTTCTCTCCGTCACCGAGCCCAAGGGCAAGGAGAATGCCGTGCTCCTCTACAAAGAACTTTGATTTTCAGCGGATGGGTTCCTGTGAGACCAGGAACCCATCCGGTTTCTTTTCCTGCCAGCGCCAAAAACCCCGCCCTGGAACATGGCTCCAGGGCGGGGTTGTCTTGTGGGTGGGGATTATTGATCCACCGCGTCCTTCAGGGCTTTCCCGGCCTTAAAGACGGGCACCTTGGTGGCGGGGATGGGGATGTCCTCCCCGGTCTTGGGGTTGCGGCCCATCCGCTCGGCGCGGACCTTGGTCTCGAAGGCGCCGAAGCCAACGATCTGGACCTTTTCCTCCTCTGTCAGCGCCTTGGTGATCAGGTTGATGGCGGCGTTCAGGCCGAGCTCCACATTCTTCCGGGAGAAGCCGGTCTCCTCCGCGATGCGCAGGATCAGTTCAGTCTTGTTCATGGTGATTACCCTTTCTCTCTTCGTTTTCCGGGTGTTTCTCCCGGTTCCACAGCGCCATCAGCTGGGACACATCCAACTCCCTCATGTCCCTGCCCTGGGCTGTGACCGCCGCCTCCACCCCGGCAAACCGGCGAATGAATTTCTCGCAGGTCCCGGCCAGGGCGTCCTCGGCATCTATTTGAAAGAACCGGGCAATCTTCACTGCGGCAAACAGCAGGTCGCCCAGCTCTTCCTCCACGTTGCTGTGGTCCGCCACCGCGGTCTGGAGCTCCTCCAGCTCCTCGGTGAGCTTGTCCATGGCGGCCTGGACATTGGGCCATTCAAAGCCCGCTTTCTCCGCCTTGGCCTGGATTTTCTCCGCCCGCCACAGGCCGGGCAGGCTCTTGGCCACGCTCTGGAGGGTGGCTGTGTAGGTGGTCTGCCCCTTCTCCTGGCGTTTGAGCTCCTCCCAGCTGTCCGGGGTGGCCACCGCGCCGCCAAAGACGTGGGGATGCCGGAAAATCAGCTTTTTGCAGATGCCGTCGGCCACGTCGTCCAGGGTAAACCGGCCGGCATCCTCCTCTATGGAGGCATGAAACAGGACCTGGAGCAGGACATCCCCCAGCTCCTCCTTCAGATGGGCGGGGTTTTTCTCGTCGATGGCCTCGGCCACCTCATAGGCCTCCTCCAGGAAGTTGCGCCGGATGCTCTCATGGGTCTGCGCCCCGTCCCAGGGGCATCCCCCTGGGGCGCGGAGCAGGTGGACAATCCGGCGCAGGTCCTCCACCGTATAGGCCGTCTTCTCTTCAAAATTGATCATAATTTATCATATCATTCCCGTAATCTCAAGTCTTTATGGGATATTTTGCAGGCTTCTTCCAAAAATTTTTTCCACTCAGCGAATCCGCAGCAGTTTCGCAATCTTATCCCCCTTGGGCATCAGGGAGAGGTCATCCCGGGAGACGATCCGCAGCACCAGAACCAGAATGCCGTAGACCACACAGCCGATCACAATGGACCCCGCCACGGACAGGGTGTTGCCCAAGTGGGCGGCCAGCAGGCCATAGCTGGCCCACACGGCAGCCCCCATCACCCCGGCGGCAATGGCGGGCTTCACAAAGACCCGCAGGTACTTGGGCGGGTGGGGGGTAACCTTTTTAATGGCCACCAGCTCCATCACCGACACCAGCGCGAAACACACCAGGGTCCCCATGGGCGCTCCCTTGATGCCCACCGAGGGAATCTGCACCAGGACAAAGTTCACCGCCAGCTTGGTGGCGCTGCCAATGGCGATAAACCAGATAGGCAGGGCCGCCCGGCCGTTGGCCTGGAGGATGGCGTTGCACAGCAGCATCATGCACACAAAGGCCGAGGCAATGCCCAGCACCAGCAGGCAGTGGCTGGCCACCTCCTGGTTGGTCTCTGGATAGAGCATCTGGATGATGGGGCCGGAGAGCACCGCCAGGCCCACGCCGGCCGGCAGGGCCAGCAGGGCGCCCACCCGCAGGGCGGACTCGGCAATCTTTCCCGCCCCCAGCTTATCCTTCCGGGTCAGGGCCGCGGAGACCGCGGGAACAATACAGGCGGTCAGAGAGACCATGAAGGCCGAGGGCAGATTGTAGATGGTGATGGCCTTCTGGTAGCAGCCGTACAGACTCACCGCCCGCCTCAAGGATGCCCTCGGTAATCTTTTCCGCCAGCTGCTCTGTATAGCCCAGGGCGCTCTGGAGCAGGTTCTGCACCTGGACCGTGTCCAGGTAGGTGGTGATGGGCACCACGGAGGAGCTCAGGGTGATGGGAATGGCGATGGCCGCCAGGGTCTTGAGAATCTGCCCGGCGCGCTCAGGCTTGTCGTCGGTGGGCGCCAGCCCCCGGCCGCTGTTGCGGCGGTGGTGGCGGATCATCAGGTAGACCAGGGAGACAAAGCCGCTGGCCGTGACCCCGCCGATGGCGCCGGCGGCGGAGAACTCACTGCCGAAGCCCAAGTAAAGGATGTACCAGGCCAGCACCAGGCCCACACCCAGCTTGGTCAGGGCCTCCAGCACCTGGGAGACCGCCGTGGGCACCATGTCCGAGTGGCCCTGGGCATAGCCCCGGTAGGCCGACATGGTACACACAAAGAAGCAGGACAGCGCCATCACCCGCACAGCGGGGGCAGCCAGACTGTCCCCCTGGAGATTGGCCAGGGGCTGGGCAAAGACAAACATCACCAGGCTGCTGATGGAGCCCAGAATGACAAAGGTGACCAGCGCCACCCGGAAAACCCGGTTCACCTGGTTCCGCCGGTCCAGGGCGTTGGCCTCGGAGATGGTCTTGGACATGGCCACCGGCAGGCCGGCGGTAGAGATCATCAGCAGCAGGTTGTAGATGGCGTAGGCGTTGTTGAAGTGGCCGAAGCCCACATCCCCCAGGATGCGCCCCAGGGGGATTTTATACAGGGCGCCAATGATTTTCACGATGGCGATGCTCACGGCCAGGATGGCCGCCCCGCCGAAAAATGTGTTGCTTTTCTGCGTTCGTTCTTTCAAAAGTCAATTCCTCCGGTCGGCAAGGCTGGCGCCGTCCCCAAAGAGCAGGGGCAGGGCATAGGTCTCCACCTCGGCCTTGATCCGCTCCAGGTCCAGGGTGAAGAAGGTTCCATCCTTGTATATGATCTTTCCCCGGGCCATATTCATCACCACGTCGGACCCCCGGGCGGAATAGACCAGGTTGTCCTCCACACTGTGGCAGGGGGTGAGGCTGGGGCGGTCAAAGTCCACCAGGATCAGGTCGGCGGTATAGCCGGGGGCAATCTGTCCGGTCCTCCGCCCCAGGGCCCGGGCGCCGTCCCGGGTGGCCATGGCCAGCACCTGGCAGGGCAGCAGGGCCAGGGGGTCATGGGTGACCCCGTTGTGGAGAATGGCCGCGAACTTCATCTCCTCAAACATGTCGTGGTTGTTGTTGGAGGACACCCCGTCGGTGCCCAGGGCGATGTTCACCCCCGCCCGCTTCATGGCGGGAATCCAGGCCACCCCAGAGCCCAGCTTCAGGTTGGACACGGGATTGTGGATGCAGGAGACCCCCTTCTCCGCCATGAGGGCCCAGTCCTCCTCGGTGGTCCAGACACAGTGGGCGGCAATGGCCCGGGTGTCCCAGACCCCGTACCGGTCCAGGATCTGCAAGGGGGTCTTGCCCCAGCGTTCCTTGCAGGCCTCGTGCTCAGACTGGGTCTCGGAGACATGGACGTGCATCCCCAGTTTTTTCTCCTGGGCGTACGCCGCCATCCACTGCCACAGGGGGACGTTGGAGGTATACTCCCCGTGGATGGAGGCGTCCACCAAAATCTGGCCGTTCCCCGCGCCGTGCCACTCTTCGGTGAGCCGGCGCTGGTTGTCACAGTCCTTGCAGGTGGCCGGGCTGAAGTCCGCCGGGGCCCCGAAGTAGACCCCCCCGCAGGAGAGATTGGCGCTGATGCCCGCTTCCAGCACGGTTTGGGCGATGTCGGTGGTGTGCATGTACATGTCAGCGATGGTGGTCACCCCGCCGGCGATGAGCTCGGCCAGGGCCAGCCCTGTGCCGGCCCGGACCGCCCGGCCGTCCAGCTTGGCCTCCGTGGGGAAGATCCACTGGTTGAGCCAGGTGTGCAGGTCGCACCCCCCGCCGTAGCCCCGGAGCAGGGTCATGGGGATGTGGGTATGGGCGTTGACCAGGCCGGGCATGAGGACGTTGTTTCCGCAGTCGATCTCCCGGTCAAAGGGCCCCTGGGGACGCTGGGTGCCCACGGAGGAGATGGTCTCCCCCTCCACAACCACATAGGCCCCCTCCAGCAGGGTGTCCGCCTCGTCCATCAGCAGGGCGCGGCAGTGATACAGTAAGATTCGTTCCATGGCGGGCCTCCTTCCCTCAGTTCAGGTGCTCCAGGCAGGCCAGCACCAGGGAGGAGAACCGGTCCCGGGCCGCGGCGGCGGCCTCCAGCACCTCTTCCTCGCTGAGCTTTTTGGGCAGCACCCCGGCGGCCATGTTGGAGACCAGGGTGAAGCCCAGCACCTCCATGCCGCAGTGCCCGGCGGTGATGACCTCCGGCGCGGTGGACATGCCCACGGCGTCCGCCCCCAAAATCCGGGCCATGCGGACCTCGGCGGGGGTCTCGTACTGGGGACCGGGGAAGTACATGTAAACCCCCTCCTTCAGGTCCATGTCCAGCCGGCGGGCCTGCTGGCGGGCCAGCTCCTGGAGCCGGGGGGTGTAGAGGTAGCTGGCGTCGGGGAACCGGGGACCGAACTCCGGGATGTTCTCCCCCCACAGGGGAGACTCCATGAAAATTTTAATGTGGTCGGTGATGAGCATCAGGTCCCCGGCCTGAAACTTCCAGTTCACTCCGCCGGCGGCGTTGGTGACAAAGAGGGTGTCGCACCCCAGCAGGCGGAGCACCCGGACCCCGTAGCTCACCTCCTCATAGGAGTATCCCTCGTAGTGGTGGACCCGACCCTGCATCACGGCCACCGGCTGGCCGGCCAGGCGGCCGAAGACCAGCTGTCCTTTGTGTCCCGGGGCGGTGGAATGTTTAAAATGGGGAATCTCCCCGTAGGGGACCACCACGGCGTCCTCCACCAGGTCCCCCAGATACCCCAGGCCGGAGCCCAGAATCATGGCCACCTTGGGCCGGAACCCTCCCAGCTTGGCCTGCAGAGCGTCCGCGCTTTCCCGATATTGGGCAAAGGTATAATTCATAGCATATCCTCCATCTCGGGGCCGCGCCCCTGTTTTTTCCCTGGCCCCCGGCCAGGGTTTCCGTCAAGTATACTGGGATATCTTACACCCACTGCACGGAAAAATCAAATAAAATCCTTGGCGCTGCAAGGTTTTTTCTCCCTTGACAGGGGGCCGGGGCGGGATTTTTCCCCCGCCCCGCCTCTGTCCCGCCAAAACCGCCGGGCGGCTGTTTTTCTGCTTGCTATTTCCTGCCAGTCCGTGCTATAATATCGGTGAAAAACAAAATATGCGGCAGATTTCAGGGCTCCGACCCCCTGAAATCCTGCGCAGGTGAAGCTCCCACCTACACAACGGCCCAAGGCCGCACCGCATGGACGATATTATACAGTTTTTCCAGACCCTTTGCAAGGGTTTCCCTTGCTTTGCGCGATTGAAGGACTGTCTTTTGTCGTAGTCATTTTCGGGTGTGCTCCAAGGGCAAAGTGTGCATAGGCATTTTTGCCTCCTGACCTTGTCGTGTAGGGCTGTGACCTGCACGGCATTTTTGTTTTTCCCCGACCCGCTCGGGGGAAGCTGGGCTTCCCCCGGGGTTTGGGCGGGAGAATAAACAAGGAGGAAAGATCCTATGAAGCGAAAACTTTTGTCAGTCTTCCTGTCTCTGTGCATGATGCTGACGCTGGTTCCCGGGGCGTTGGCCGCGGAACCGGAACCCACTCCCTCAGAAGAGGGGGAAATCACCACCCAAGCAGCGTTGAAAAACGCTCTGACAGCGGCGGGCAGTGCTAACAACGCCGGTGACAAAGTGGTTACCCTGAACGGCGATATTGTTCTGGACAACACCGGTGTCGCCGCCAACAGCGCAGCCATCACCGTGCCCGAAGGGGTCACCCTGAACGGCAATGGCCACACAATTTCTGTGGGCAAGCAGTGGAATGGAGAGACCAAAACGCACATTCTCTCCGTGGAAAACACCCAGGCTGAAACCACTACCACCATCAAAAACCTGACCATTGTGGGCAGCGCGGACACCAAGTCCGGCATTCACGCCTACAACTGTACGGGTACGGTAAAATTGGAGGACGTCACCATTCAAAACTGCGGCAACGCAGCGGTGCAGGTCAACAGCTCCAAGGTCGAGGCAACCAACTTGAACACCGAGGGCAACGTCTGGGGCGCCATCAATGTGGACAAGGGGGCCTCTCTGGACACTTCCCCCTCCTTTACCCTGAACAGCGGTACCCTGAAGGAGCCCACCAAGATTTGGACGGAACTTGCCAATTCTTCTGATAACGACGATAATTCCAGCAAGATTATCTCGGTTCCAGAGACTTGGAAAGAAATGAAATCCGACTTCGATGGAAAAACGTATTATGCAAACGCAGATGACGTTGCCATCTGGGTGGGAGAGACCGCCTATGCCACCCTCCAGGATGCAGCTAAAGCCGCCGGAGAGAACTCTTCCAATGTGAAGACCATCACACTGAAGGGTGACATTACGGTTACCAACCAGCCTAAGGAAGGCACCCTTGGCGTCAATGAGGCCGCAGTTACCCTGCCCGCCGGAACCAGTTTGGATGGTCAGGGCCACATCATCACCGCCATTGCGGATTGGGCCACCGGCGACAACAGCAAGCCCAAAAATCACATTCTTGGGGTAAACACCCCTGCCAGTGATGTGACCATCAAAGACGTCACCATTGTGGGCAACGAAAGCACCAAGCACGGCATCAACGCGTATGCCAACCGCACCGACACCCGGACATCTGTCGGGAAACTGACCGTAGAGAATGTCACCATCCAAAACTGCGGCACGGCCGGCATGGTGGTTCAAGGGATGGAAGTCAACGCAACCAACCTGACCACCAGCGGCAATGCCTGGGGCGCGGTGAATGTGGATGATGCCGAAGGGTCCAAACTCTCCTTGTCCAAGGCGGATCTGGCAGAGGATATTCAGGTCTGGACCGAAATGACCGACGGCACCGAGGATGCCATCACCATTAACGGAGGTAACTTTACTCCGGTTAAGGGCGAGGGCAGTTCTGATGATGAAACCGGCCTGAAAGGCTTCACCTACTACACCACAGACCCGTCCAAGCTGGGCGAAGCTTCCATCACGAAGGACGACGTGACCACTGTCTACACGACCTTTGAAAATGCCCTCACCGCTGCACAGGCTGGAGACAGCGGAGAAACCAGCTCTGCCACCGAGATCGAGCTGCTCAAGGACGTAACAGCGACCAATTTCAATACGACCATCTCGAAAAATGTCACGATCCAGGGCAAAGAAGGCCTCAAGATCAATCTCACAACCGGCAGCACAAGCAGAAACAAGGCGTTTACGGTTTCCAAGGATGCTAAGCTGACACTGGATGGCGTGACGATGACGATCTCCGGTTCCGGTGAAGAAGGTCAAGGGATTGGGGACGGCTTTGACGTGCAGTATGGTGGTACGTTGGAGTTGAACAATTCTAACGTGACTCTCTCTAATCTGCAAGCTGCTACCATCTCTGCAAAGCCTCAGAACAGCGGTGAGGCAGGAACGGGTACCTTTACACTCAATCACTCGACAATCACTGCCACCGGTATCCGGGGCAACTTCTCCAATGGTGGAGTCTGGACGCTTGATAGCGAATCTGCCATTGAGATCGACAACTGTGGTGCCCATGGTTTCAGTGCTGACCGTATCGAAGTCAAAGGGAATTCCACCATCAACGTTGACAACACAGCCTATCGCGGGATCAGTATCAATAGCACAGGTCTTGGAGAGAACACGAATGGCGGGCTAATCATCGAAACTGGCAGTGCAGTGTCTGTGACCAACTGCGGCGACGGAAGTCATCCAGCTGTGTTTATGACGAATGATCATGCCGCGGACCTGATTGTAAAAGAGGGCGCGATCCTCAACGTTTCTGCTACGGAGGCCGGAAAGAGCAATACGATTTCTCTCAGTACCGATAATGGTTCGCAGGATACTCTGAACGGTGCAGTGATCGGTTCAGTGACCAAGGGGGAAGGAAGCCCAACGACCTATTATGCGATCACCTTCAGTGTGACTCCGTCTGACGCCAACATCGTTGTCAAGGATTCTGATGGCAAAGAAGTAAGCGCGGTCAACGGGAAGTATGCGCTGGAGAAGGGTAAGACTTATACCTATGAGGTCTCCAAGAGCGGCTACCGCACGCAGACCAGTACGTTCACCGTCACCAAGGCAGAGACCATCTCCGTCACCTTGTCTTCCAGCGGTGGAGGCGGTGGTGGCGGCGGTTCCGTCACCACCAAGTACACCCTGAGCTTTGACACCAACGGCGGCTCCGCCATTGCCAAGGTGACCAAGGAGAAGGGGACCACCGTGGACCTGGGGCAGTACGTGCCCACCCGGGAGGGCTACACCTTTGCCGGCTGGTACAGCGACGAGGCCCTGACCCAGAAGGTCACCTCCGTGAAGCTGAACGCCAACACCACGGTGTACGCCAAGTGGACCGAGAACGCCGTGACGCCCACCCTGCCCTTCACCGATGTGAAGAGCGGCGATTGGTTCTATGAGGCAGTCCAGTACGTCTACGACAAGGGCATGATGACCGGCGTGTCGGCGGACCGGTTTGCCCCTGCCTCCACCACCACCCGTGGGATGATTGTCACCATCCTCTACCGGCTGGAGAATGAGCCCGCGGTGTCCGGTGGCAGCGCCTTCACTGACGTGGAGAGCGGCGCCTGGTATGCCGATGCCGTTGCCTGGGCGGCGGCCAACGACATTGTCAACGGCACCAGCGCCACCACCTTTGCCCCCAACAGCCCCATCACCCGGGAGCAGATGGCGGCGATCCTGTACCGGTATGCCGCCTACAAGGGCTATGACGTGAGCCAGAAGGCGGACCTGTCGGGCTACACCGACGCCGCCTCCATCAGCGGCTACGCCAAGGACGCTCTGGCCTGGGCCAACGCCCAGAAGCTCATCACCGGGGTGACGGACACCACCCTGAACCCCCAGGGCAGCGCCACCCGCGCCCAGGTGGCCACCATTCTCATGCGGCTGTGTGAGACCGTGGTGAAGTGACAGACAGGGGGAGAGAAAATAGAGAACAAAAACCGGCGAACCAAAAACTCTGGTTCGCCGGTTTTCCGTTTTCCAATTAAAACCGGGCATGCCCGGTGCGCCGGGCTTCCTCCGCGACGGCGTGGGCCACGGCCTCTGCTGCGGCCCGGTTGAGGGGGGAGGGAAGAATGCAGGTGGGGGAGAGCTGCTCCGGGGGGACCAAGTCCGCCAGAGCCCGGGCGGCGGCGTGCTTCATCCCCTCGGTGATCTGTACCGCGCCGCAGGACAGCGCGCCTTTGAACAGGCCGGGAAAGACCAGCACGTTGTTGATCTGGTTGGGAAAGTCCGACCGTCCTGTGCCCACCACGGCGGCGCCGTGGGCCAGGGCAATGTCCGGCATGATCTCGGGCACCGGGTTGGCCATGGCCAGGAGAATGGGGTCCTTGGCCATGGACTCCACCATCTCCCCGGTGACCAGGCCCGGCCGGGAGACGCCGATGAAGACATCAGCGCCCACCAAGGCGTCCGCCAGGGTGCCCCGCTGTCCTGCCTGGTTGGTGCGGGCGGCCAGTTCCGCGTGGTGGGGGAGCAGGGTGGGGTCCCCGGCGCAGAGAATCCCATCCTTGTCACATAGGATGAGGTTGGAATACCCCAGGTCCAGCAGCAGCTTGGCGGCGGCGCCCCCGGCGGCGCCGATGCCGTTCAGGACTACCTTGACCTGTTCTTTCTTCTTCCCCACCACCTTCAGGGCGTTGGTGAGGGCGGCGGTGATGACCACGGCGGTGCCGTGCTGGTCGTCGTGAAAGACGGGGATGTCACACCGCTCCTTTAAGCGGCGCTCCACCTCAAAGCAGCGGGGGGCGGCGATGTCCTCCAGGTTGATGCCGCCAAAGCTTTTGGAGATCAGGGCGATGGTTTGGACCATCTCTTCTACGTCCTGGGTGTCCACACAGAGGGGAACCGCGTCCACCCCGGCAAACTCCTTGAACAGAACGCATTTCCCTTCCATAACGGGCATGCCCGCCAGAGGACCGATATCTCCCAGGCCCAGCACCGCGGAGCCATCGGTGATCACCGCCACCAGGTTCCGCCGGCGGGTGAGCTGGAAGGAGAGGGCAGGGTCCTTTTGAATCTCCAGGCAGGGGGCGGCCACACCGGGGGTGTAGGCCAGGGAGAGGTCCTCCTGGGTCTGGATGGGGCAGCGGGAGACCATCTCCAGCTTGCCCTGGAGGCGGTAGTGCAGAGCCAACGATGCAGCGCGGATGTCCATGGGGGTACGGTCCTTTCTGTCTTAAAATCAAGGTCAAATCATGGTCTCCGGGTGGAAGGCCGCCTCAAAAGACTCGGGGGTGAACAGCCCCAGGCGGACGGCGGCCTCCTTCAGGGAGAGGTCTTCCTGGTGGGCCAGCTTGGCAATTTTGGCCCCGTTTTCATACCCCACCAGAGGGGTCAGCGCGGTGACGGTCATCAGGGAGCGGTGAAGGTTTTCCGCCATTTTCTCCCGGTTGGGGGTCAGGCCGGACAGGCACCGCCGGGTGAAGGAACGCATGGCGTCCGACAGGAGCCGGACGGATTGGAGGTAGTTGTATCCCATCACCGGCAGATAGACGTTCAGTTCAAAGTTGCCCTGGGAAGCCGCCACGCCCATCACGGTGTCGTTGCCCATGACCTGCACCGCCACCATGGTCAGGGCCTCGCACTGGGTGGGGTTGACCTTGCCGGGCATGATGGAGGAGCCGGGCTCGTTTTCCGGGATGAAAATTTCCCCCAGGCCGCACCGGGGGCCGGAGGCCAGCCAGCGCACGTCGTTGGCGATCTTCATCATGTCGCAGGCGGTCGCCTTGATGGCGCCGTGAGCGAATACCAGCTCATCCTTGGAGGTCAGCGCGTGGAACTTGTTGGGCGCGGTGACGAAATCCTTGCCGGTCAGCTGAGCCACCTGCGCGGCCACAGCCTCGCCGAAGCCCTTGGGGGCGTTCAGGCCGGTGCCCACAGCAGTGCCGCCCAGCGCCAGTTCCTTCAGAGGCTTCACGGCCAG
>OGRJ01002340.1_pt1 | contig 13864 bp, 8 predicted proteins | sample 1553411 | NCBI WGS metagenome assembly OGRJ01 (sample SAMEA2580084, study PRJEB22360) | human gut metagenome | biome: human gut; feature: human-associated habitat; material: faeces | place: Denmark | collected 2008/2010
GTAGTTCAATGGATAGAATGGCAGATTCCGGTTCTGGTGATATGGGTTCGATTCCCGTCGGGGGTACTAATAGCGTTGACAATCAACGCTATTTTTGTTTCCGAATACCGTACGCGGTACTTTCTGAAAGAGAAAGTGTTTTCTGAGATATCACATTCGCCTGCAAACTTCAAAATTTTCCAATTAACTTACGATAATGACGACGACGCTTAGAACCACCGCCTTTGTATTGAACTTGCTGGCTACCGTTAGTCTGCTATCCTCCTGTACCGTACAGCCTGAAACGAAAGTGTGGCTGGATGAAGATTTTTCACAGGGACAGGCTCTTTCCGGATGGAAATTTACGCCCGAAACGTCATGGAGCATAGATACTTTGGAAGGAGTGATCGGAAAAGGCTCCCTTAAAGTGGCAGGGGACGGCATGAAAAGTTATGCCGACGCTTCCGTTACTTTCGAATTCGACTCCCTCCGAGGGGAATTCATGCGCCTGGGGGGATGGGTTAAAACGGAGAAGGTAAATTACCGGCGGGACGCCATTGTAGAGCTTACTTTTTCGGGAGAAGGATTCACATATACACTCTCCCAATACAATCGGAATACACCTTTCAGCTATCTCGAACGTACGTTCAGGGTTCCGCCGGGACTGGATAAAGGCACTCTTACGATAAAATTCTATGGTTCTGCGGGTACGGCCTGGATAGACGGTCTGAGACTGGAATCCGTAGACGAACCGCTTATCGCGGAACTCCCGAAAGAGAACCGCTACGACATCGTCGAAAAGCGCCTCCGCTCCGACGGCAATTGGGCGGCGCCCGAGTTACCGTACAGGATAACCGGCAGCACCGACGACAACAGCGCCGGAGCGCCCGTATGGGCGGATCTCGATTTTGCGAGACTATTGCTGGCGGCGGGGCAAAACCGGCCCGTAGATCCCGCTTCCGTACGTATTTTCGCCGTAGACACGGATGGAAAGAAAACCGACTGTCCCGTCTCTTTCGGCGATCCGCTGTCGTCGCTGAGCGACCATTACCTGCGCAACGGCACCCTCAAGTGGAAAGCTCCCGAAGGAGCCGCCGGATACGAGATATACTTTGCCGCCTCCCATGCGGAAGGCCCCCGACCGCAAGCCGGAAACCTCAACCTCGGAGTCGGCGAACTGCTGACCTACGATGCCTCGGAGCCTAACATGTCATGGCTCGGATGGCCGGGCATGCAATTCGAAGCGGTCGATGCGGACGGAGACGGCGATTTCGATATTTATGGGATAAGAACGGACGGGGGAACCTGGTTGCAACGCAACATAGGCAGCAACAGCGAACCCAGGTTCCTGCCCCGCAGCCGTGCCCTGCCCACCGACCGACTTCCGTCGCCGGAACTTTCGTATATAACGCTCGACTGGGATGGCGACGGCGTGTCCGACCGCGTCCGATTCCGCAGGCATCCGCGCACCAACCGTTACCACAATATGAAAGGAGACATCGTTGTGGAACTCACCCGTAACGGCAAACGTACGCCGCAGGTCGTTCATACTCCCGACGGCCGTCCCGTTGAATTTCCCAATTCGTCATGGTCTGCGCTGAAGGCGGCAGACATGGATAACGACGGCCGTCCCGACCTTCTGGTAGGCACGGCCAACAGCGACTTGTTCGTATTGACGAACAAAGGTGTGGACGGCGAGCTGCCTGTTGCGGAAGTGAACAAAGTACCTTTCGGATATTTCGGTGACGATCCATATATTTCGGGTGACATGTCGCTCAAACCCTTCCCTTTGGATTGGGACGGCGACGGATACACCGATATCGTATGCACGGCATGGCAAGGATTCTACTGGCTGTTCCGCAACAAGGGCGTTCAGGGCAGTCTCGAATTCGAAGAGCCGATAAGATTCTTCCAGCAAGGCGGGGTACTCGTGCATAACGACTCGCCGACTCCCTACGCCGTGGATTGGGACGACGACGGCGACCTCGACCTAATATCGGGAGGATGCGGCGGCAACATCATGCTGTTCGAGAACACCGGGACGCCTACTCAGCCGAATTATAAAGGCGGCGTATTCTTGCAAGACGATTCCGGGGAGCCATTCTTTTTCAATGCCGTGGAGAACGGCGGTACCGTACAGGGTATGGAAGAACAGTATTGGGGATACCTCTCATGCGTTCCGAGGGATGTGGACGGCGACGGCGACCTGGACATCATTATTTCCGACTGCCTGGGCAAAGTCCGGTGGATAGAGAATACCGGGACGCGACAAAAACCGGTACTGTCGAAGAATGTACGCAATTTCTATTACGGGAACCAGCCGCTCGTGACCCCATGGCGCAACAGGCCCGGCGTCGCCGACTGGAACGGAGACGGGCGACTGGATTTTATAGTACTGGACGACCGGAGCGACCTGATGATGTATTCGCAGTCCGCACATAATCCGGAAGTCTTGGAAAACAAACGCAAACTGCGCAAAGCCGACGGCTCGGTTTTCCATATAGGACGCCTGACCCACCCCGGCGGTCAGGGACGTTTCAATATGGACGTCGCCGATTGGAACGGAGACGGTCGTTTAGACCTGATAATGGGCGAGCCGCGCAATTACCTGGGCGGCGGAAACATGACTATCGCCATAAATGTCGGCACGAACGAAGATCCCGTATTCGAATACGATTATATGATGGCGCGCGGCGGTTACTTTGTGGAATGGACCGGTTCCGACGGCCATGACGCCTGGCACTGTTGTATGCCATGCGTGTTCGATTTCGACGGCGACGGCCGCCCCGACCTGCTGGTGGGTACCGAATCGGGACGCATATCGCTCTACTCTCACGATTATTTCGACGGCGAAAAATTCCCAATATTCAAAGCTGCGAATTTCGACCGCAAACAAGGGAATAAAGTCTTCAGGATACTCGATTTCGAAAACCTGACCGAAAAGACAAAGGGCCTCAATACGCGCAACGTCCAATTACAGAAACTGCCGGAACAATCGGAGGAATACCTGACGGGCGAAGGTATCAAAGTCGAAATAGTCTCCCCGACCGTGGGCATCGTATTGTCCGGCAAAGTCCCTTACGTCGCGACGGTCACGGGAAATAAATCTGTCACGGGAGTCGATTTTTATATTAACGGAGAAAAAATTTGCACGGAAAAATCCGCTCCTTACGTGGCCTACGGCGACGACAACTTATGGGATACCGCCGAGGTGCCGGACGGGCACTGCATCCTGAAAGTAATCGTACATACGGCCGACGGGGAAAGTTATGAAACGGAAAGCGGGTTCGAAGTGAAAAACAAATAACCTCAAGGTCATGGATCTCGTCAAAATAATCTGAAAATCGCTGAATAAATTAACGACGGCTTTCAACAAAAACAGAGCGGGAAATTCGCTCCATTTTGACGTATTTTTAACATTTCTGTTCGCACGTAGTCGTATTATCTCACTTAAACAGACCGAAGGTAGGTTCAAATAAGGCGTAAAGGGAGTCCCTTTACGCCTTACGAACATCTATGCGGTACTACCGACCGAAAAATCCCGAAAAACACGTTGTCGCGATTAATCGCTATTTTATAAAATATCTTCCGTTCACGTTCGTCAGGGAATACGGGCGAACGTTCGCCCGCGAAGAACAAAACGACAAAAACACGATACCATGAAAAACAAATTTCTGAGAGGCCTGATCGGAACGTCGATCTTCATCGCCGTATTCGGCGCGGCATCTACCGCGGTCATGTTGCTGTGGAACTGGCTCGTCCCGCAGATCATCGGCTGGACGGCCGTTACCTTCTGGCAGGCGGCGGGCCTGGTGCTGCTGAACAAACTGTTGTTCGGCGGGATGGGAAGGCACTGTTTCGGCATGAACGCCCTCCGCCGGTCAGGGCCTACTTTCCCCACGTGGAAAGAGCGCGCCGCGATGCGGGACAGGATCCGGGCGATGGGCAAAGAGGAACGCAGGGAGTACATCCGCCGGCAGATGTTCGGCTGCGGCCCGGATCAACCGGAAAAAACCGACCATGACAGCCGTTAAAAAGAAACGGAGACTCGACTCCCGAAGCGACCTGCCGCTGGTCTACGATCAGTACAAGCCGGAGCTCGAAGGGTATATCCGACATAGGGTGGACTCGGCGGAAGATACGGAAGACATCCTCCAGGACGTTTTCTACAAACTGACGAAAACGGATCTGCAGGAGAATCCCATCGAATACCTGTCGGCCTGGCTCTACCAAGCGGTTACAAACCGCATCATCGACCGCCGGCGAAAGAAACGGGAGCAGGCGCTACCCGAAACCCGGCAGGAAAACGAGGACGACTATTTCCTCGACTCGCTGTCGGACTTCCTGGCCGACGACGGGAACGATCCGGAGATCATGTTCCGCAACGAACTGATCCGGGAAGAAATCGAACTGGCGCTGTCGGAGCTTCCGCCCGAGCAACGTTCGGTATTCGAACTCACCGAATACGACGGGATTCCCTACAAAGAGATCGCCGAAACGACCGGGGTTCCCGTTCCCACGCTGTTGTCGCGGAAACACTACGCGATCGGCCTCCTCCGCAAAAGGCTACAACAGCTTTACCGGGAAATCGTCCCCCGATAGCGGACCGCCGGAACGAACCGATCCGTCAAAACGACGGAATCGCTTTCAGATGCGCGCCGCCGTCGGCCTTGAAATAGGAGTTATCGGCCCCTACGTTCGATTTGACGATGTGGTAATACAACGTGCCGTACAAATGGTTGTCCGGATCGTCTACAAAACAGCGGTAGTTGAAATCGACCGGCTTCTGACCGCTGTTCACCTCGATGCCTACCTGTTCTATTTTCAAAAAAGCGTCTCCAACGCCGTGTCCGGCGAACTCCACGTTCAACGACGAAACGATGTTCGCGCAATTCTGGGCGTGGATCCGACCGAACCAGGCGGAATGATCCATTCTCGAAAAGACGAAAGCGTTGTCGCAGTTCCACGCCGACAGGTTGTTTCCGTTCGCATGTTCGGAAAAGACGAAGCCGAACCGGAAGGCGCTTTTGACACAGATATTCCGGAATTCCTGCTCCGGATTGCACCAGGTGCGCGGAGCGATGAATCCGGCCGAATAGTGCCCGTCCCCGGTCGGCGAGGTCAGCGCCATATTTCGGATCGACGAATAAATCAGGATATTATCGGTATATACGGTCGCCGCATAGGCCATGTTCACACCGGACAGGTACGGGTATTTTCCCGCTTCGGCTTTCACCTGGAACGCGAGATCCTGCAGCCTTACGACCGCCTGGTTCAGCAGATAGAGATTGTCTCCGGCTCCGGCGGCCAGGACGGATACGGGGACTTGCGCAGGATCGGTCTGCAACTCGCCGACCGCGTCCGAAACCAGGACGGTGCCGTTTTTCCACACTTCGGCTTTATCCTCGGTCGTATGACTGGCATACGAGCACGGGGTAACGACGCTGCTTTCGCCTTGCAGCCGGATCATCACGTAATCGCGGCGGCCCGGACTTTGGCGGGGCTTCACGATCAGGTGGGCCCGCACTTTGCACGTATCCTGTAACGTAGCGAGCCGGTACAGGCCGTTCGGGAAATAAACCGTACCGCCCCCGTGATCCACCGCATAATCCAGGGCGGACTGGATGGCGCGCGTATCGTCGGTCACGCCGTCGCCGACAGCTCCGAAATTTTTCACATCGTAAACCAGACCTCCGTCCGCCTTCATCGGATCGGTCGCGCCCGCCCGATTGCGATCCGCACGTCCGACGCAGGCGCACAGCAGGACGGCACAAGCAACGTAAAATATCCTTTTCATCCGTTTTATATTATTAATTTCGATTCAGACTCCTTTTACCTATTCGCCCAAACGTGTTAAAGATACGAATAACATCCGGATATTCAACACGAACCGTACGACAAGGCGGGAACATCCGAAGAGTTCCCGCCTTGTACGATAACATACGGGCAGGCCCGCTATTCGGCCTGGTATTTCAACAGCAGCGAACTGCGCGGCTGGTCGAGCGTCAGCACGAACCCTTCGGCCAGTTCGCGGCCGCTCTTGGACACCGTTTCGCCGGTATCCTTATTCGTAACGGAATAAACCGCATCCGGATCGAGGCCCGACAACTTCACTGTGTGGGTCTTGTCGGGGCAGGCTTCCCGGCGGAACGCCACGACGAACCCGCTCTTATCGGACGGCCGGTAGAGCTGGTATGCCATCCAGATATTATCGCCGGTGATGTCGCCGGAACCGGTCAGCGGATAATAATCTTCGTAGAAATAGGGCCGCACTTCGCGGAACTCCTTCATGCAGTCCTGTATTTCGTAGAACGACGAGGAGCCGTTGGTGATCTTCCAGTTGTAAACGACCGAAGTGCCGAGGCTCGAACGGAACGTAAACTTGTCGGTCTTCTGCACGCCCGTGCCGTGCTGCGGCAGGTACATCTCCAGCCCGTAAGTATGGCACTGGTAGCCGACCGGTTCGCCGTAATTGTAGTCGGTACGCCACATCGGGGCGCTGCGCGAAGTGGCCTCGAAGTCGATCCGGCGGCCGCCGCTCGCGCAGTTGTCGACCAGCAGGCCCGGGAAACGCTGCCGCAGGTAATCCCAAAACGCGTACAGACCTTCTATATGCCGGATCTCACGGATTCCGGTACGGCCCGGTTCATCGTTCTTCTGCCAAAAGATATCCGGTTCCATGTTGAAATCCTGACGGTAATAGTCGATGCCGTTCTGCTCGATCAGTTCGCCGATCTGGTCGCAGAACCATTCGAGCGCCTTCGGGTTCCCCAGATCGAACAGGTAGGCATCCGTCCCGGCATCCAACATCCACTCGGGATGCTCCTCGGCCCACTGGGAGCCTTTGATAACTCGCTCGGGTTCGAACCATACCATAAACTTGGCCCCGACCTTGTGCGCTTCGTCGGAAATCGGCTTCAGTCCGTCGGGGAATTTCTCGCGATCGACCGTCCAGTTGCCCACCGTATTGGCCCAGTTCTTATGATTTTTGTAGTCGGCCGCCTGCGAATACCATCCGGCATCGAGCCAAAATACTTCCGGTACGATGTCGAACTGCTTGTAACGCCGGATCAGCGCGATCGCATAATCGGCCGTCAGGCAGGTGTATTCGTTGCATGGAGACGGGTCGCCATAGTTGAAACTCGACGATTCGGGGAAATGGGCGGGCTTGCCGTCCACCTTCGGCGTATGATGCGCCATCACGAACCGACGGAACCGGTTGTGTCCGACCATCCGGTCGTCGCCTTTCCAGAACAGCAGGCAGATGCTCGGCGTGCGGATCGACTCCTGCGGATAGAGGTACGTATCGAGGTATTTCATGCCCGAGGCCAACGTCACGCTGCGGTCGGTCTTACCGGCGATATCGGCGAACCACGTTCCCGTCCAACCGACGGCCACCATCACGCCCTGCCCTGCGGGAGACTCGATGTTGAAGAACGGAAAAGCCACCTGCGACGAACGTCCGCCCTGCGGGGCCATGTACAGCGAATCGCCCGGCGCAAGCACCTTGGTGCGCTGGTGGAAATCGTGCTTCGAAACATGGCTTCCGTCAGCGTAATGCAGGATGAAATTGCCCTTTTGCGGGTATTCGAAATCGAGATCGACCACTTTGACCTGAGAAATGGACGCGGAATTGGCTTGCGAATCGTTCTTAAAATTCAAGACCCATTCGACCGCATCGAAATCGGTAAAACCTTTCACCCGGCATTCAACCTGAAGTCCGGTCGAACGATCCAGGTACGTATACAAGTATTCGACCGCCTCCGGTTCGTCGGATTCGACGCGGGCGGCCGTGTATTTCCACTTTTTCAGCAGCTCGCGGGACGGTTTTCCGTCGTAAACGAAGGAGAACGGAGGAATTTTCCCTTTGGCGAAATGCGTCTCGATCCAACGGGTCACATCGAACGGCTTATCGGTCATGGCGGATTTGGCTTGTCCGGAAACGAACTGCGGGAACACCGCCAGCGTAAGCAGTGAACAAACGAGCGCCCGGCATTTCGACCGGAATGTATGGATTGTATTTCGTATCATCGTTTTTAATTTTTAATGAATGCGGAAACTATTCGGCGGGTTTGTATTGCAGCAGCAACGAACTTTTCGGCTCGGCGAGCGTCAACTCGAAACCGGACGCCAGTTCCGCCCCGGTCTTGACGACCGACTCGCCGGTATCGCGGTTGCGCACGTCATAACGCTTCGCGGCATCCAGCCCCGACAATTTCACCGTAATGCTGCTGTCCGGATTGGCGGCGCGGCGGAATGCCACGACGATCCCCGTCCCATCCGAAGGGCGGTTCAACTGGTAAGCCAGCCAGATATTGTCGCGGGTCAGGTCTTCGCAGCCCGTCAGCGGATAATAATCCTCGTAATAATAGTCGCGCACCTCCTGATACTCTTTCACGCGCTCCTGCATGTCGAGGAACGAAACGCCGGGCTCGGTGATCTTCCAATTGTAGATCAACGCGCTGCTGATACTCGACCGGAACGAATATTCGTCGGTCTGCAAGATCCCGGTTCCGTGGATCGGCAGGAAGAAATTCAGTCCGTAAGTGTGCCCCTGGTAGCCGTCCGGATCGTCGTAGTGGTAATAGTCGCTGCGCCACAGCGGTGCGCTGCGCGAGGTCGTCTCCAGGTCGAGCCGGCGGCCGCCGCTCGCGCAATTGTCGATCAGCAGGTTCGGGAAGCGCTCGAGCAGATAGTCCCAGAACGCGTAGAGTCCCTCGATATGACGGATCTCCTTCATACCGGTGCGGCCCGGTTCGTCGTTGGCTTCCCAGTACGGGCTGATGCCCATGTTGAAGTCCTGCCGGTAGTAGTCGATCCCGTTCTGTTCGAGCAGGTCGCCGATGTATTTGCTCAGCCAGGCGCAGGCTTCCGTATTGCCGAGGTCGAACAATTGCACCGGATTTTTATCGGAGGACGAGAGCATCCATTCGGGGTGCGTCTTTGCGAGCCAACTGTTGACGATCGCGCGTTCCGGTTCGAACCAGACCATGAACTTCGCCCCGACCCGGTGCGCCGCGTCGGACAGCGGTTTGAGTCCGCGCGGGAAACGGGTGCTGTCGATAATCCAGTTGCCGACGCAGGTCGACCAGTTGCCGCCGGAGAAATCCGGCCCGCCGGAACCTTTGTACCAACCCGCATCGAGCCAGAACACTTCCGGCACGATGCCGAACTGTTTGTAGCGGTTGATCAGCGCGACGGCGAACTCTTCGGTCAGGCAGCCGTACTCGTTGCACGGGGCCGGATCGCCCCAATCGAATCCCGCCGAAAGCGGGTATTCGGCGAATTTGCCGTCGATTTTGCGGGTGTGGTGCGCCAGCATGAAGCGGCGGAAACGGTTGTTGCCGTCCATCGGGTCGTCGCCCTGCCAGAACAGCATACAGATCCGCGGCGTGCGGATCGATTCGCCGGGCAGCAGGTACAGTTTCATTTTTTCCATGCCGGAATTCAGCGTGGCGGCTTTGCCTCCGTGTGACAGCGCTGCGTACCAACTGCCCGTCCAGCCGATGCCTACGACCACTCCTTTTTTGTCCGGCGATCCGAGGTTGAAAAACGGAAAGGCGGTGCGGTCGGACGACCGGCCGTTTTCCGGGGCCATCCGGATCGAATCCCCTGCGCCGAGTTCGGTTAGGATCGGACGGAAATCGGCCCGCGATCCGTAGCTGCCTTCGGCGTGCAACAACTTGAAATCCCCGTCTGCTGCGGCTTCCATCGTATAATCTACTACTTTTACCTGTTCCAGCGTATCGCTGTTTTCAGCGGACGTGTTCGTGAAATTCATTACCCACTCCACTGCATTGAATTCGCGGAACCCGGTCACGTGGCAGTCGGCCCGCAGTCCGGTCGCCGGGTCGAGGTACGAGATCCGGTATTTGACCACCTGCGGATCGTCGCTTTGCTCTTTTTGCATCGTATGCTTCCATTTGCGGATGAATTCGGCCGATGGTTTTCCTCCGTAAATGAACGAGAACGGCGGAACTTTTCCTTTGGCAAACGCAGTCGTAATCCACCGGCCGGCGTCTTCCGGAACGGCGATCCGTTGTTTGACCTGCGCCTGTATGCAAGGAGGCGTTGCCAGTAGTACGGCTGTCAAAGCCGGTAGCAGGACGGCGGTCCTAATCAGCGTAGAGATAGTCATGTTTTATCGTTTGAAGTTAGAGTGCGGCGTTCGCAGCGCGAAGATAGAAAAAAACGGCGGTTTTTACCTGTTTTCTCTTTCCGGAATGCGGTTTCCGAAACAATAGATCATAAAAAGGGTTTCATTCGAACAGTCTTGCAATGTGACGCCGTATTCCCGGATCGTTCCCCGCAGCGTACCGTAGACCGGATCGACGCTGTCGATCCGGATGTCCCGTAAGAAGTCGGTTTCGGGGATTCGGGCCCATTTGTAAAGCGTTTCTTTGGCGCACCAGATTTTACCCGGCAGGTCGCCCTCCGTGCCGAACCGTTGCCGTTCGTCCGGGGAAAGGTATTTCGGAGCGGCTTTCAAAAAGTTCCGGTTACGCAGTTCGATGTCTACCGCGCAGGGAGTCTTTGCGATGATGACTGCAGCGTAACCTTTCGTGTGACTTACGCCGATGTATTCTCCGCTTTTCAGCACCGGCGCTCCGTTCGGATCGTAGCCGGTTTCGGCCTGAGGCGTCGTTTCGTGCAGTAGCGCGTGCCATGCCAGCCACTCTTTGCGACGGTTCCCGGTCGTGAGGCGCTCGGAGGCGTAAATGCGCTCTTGCGGGGTGCACAGCGATCTCAATTCGGTTTCGCTTTCGTCGATTTTCCACAGCGCGATCAGCCCGTTCGGCAATTCGGATCGGTAAATCAGAGGCATGGGCGGACGGTTATTCGGGTTCGACGGTGAACAGGTCGCAAAAACCGGCCGGAACGGAAATTTCCCTGCCGCCCTCGATCTCCAGTCCGGAGAACAGGCCGCGCGCGCGGCCTTCGAAGCCGAGCGAAACGGGGCGGGCTTCCGCGCCGGAATTGCGTAGGGCGATGAAATTCAGACGATCCCGTTCGTATAGCGCATCGGCGCGAACGCCTCCCCGGGCGCCCAGTGTCGGCGCGGCATTTCCGGTGCGCAGCACTTCGCCGAGCAGCGCGTCGAAAGCCGCCTTGTTTTTGAAACTGCCTTCGCCGACGTTGGTTCCGCAGTAATACAGGGTTCCGTCGCCGATCTTTTTGCGGACGATGCAGGCCGTTCCGGGGCGGAAAGCCCCGAGCGTGTCGGCATCCGGAGCGTCCAGTTCGGCATAGCGCAGCGCGCCCCAGAGGATGTCCCCGTTTCGCATCGCGACGGGGACGTAGGGCCCTCCCGATACGCCGAAGTCGCGCAATGCTTTAGCGGCGTCTTCGCTCAGGCGGACGTTGACCCCTTCCTGCGTGTCGAGCTTGAGCCGGAACGTGGAGGTGGTATTTTTTTCGCGCAGGTTCCATTTGTCGTCCAGCCCCAGGCCGGGCAGCGTGCGGCTGTGTCGGCCCGTGTCGTCGTTATAGCCTCCTGCGTGCGCTTCGACCAGTAGCGTGCCCCCTTTTCGCACCCAGGCGTCGATGGCTTCGGCTTCGCGTTGGGAAAGGTAGTAGCAGTCGGGGAGGATCAGCACGCGGATGCCGTCCAGTCGTTCCAGTCCTTCCGAATTGACGAAGCGGTAACCGTAACTGTTGCGATAGCAGTATTCCGCATAGGCGTTTACGCCGGCGGCCAGCCCGTCGAAATTGCGGAACATGCAGTAGTGGAAAATTTCGTTGCCGGCGCTTTTCCAGATGCCTATTTGCGGGGCTTGCGGGAAAGAGCGCATCAGTTTATCGGAGACGGGGGCCAGTGTCCGGACGAACCGCGAAGCGGCTCGGGTGATCTCGCGGTCGGTTCCGTCGAGCTGCGTGAGACCCCACGCCGGCGCTTCGATGCCCAGCACCTCGGGTCGGTACTGCCAGAAGAGGAATCCTTTGATGCCCAGTCCGATTTGCGGAATGAAGTCGTGCAGCAGATCGTCCATGCCCAGCATGGCCTGATGCGTCGTAATTCCCCCGCCGTTGATATGGCTTTCGACGTTGTAACAGATCTTACCCCGGCCGGCCGACAGCACCTGCGGCGTGAAAAACGGCCCGTTGTTCATCGTGGCGGCGAAAACGTCGCACATTTCGGCCACTGCGAAATCGTCCGTGCAGGTGCTTACCGCATTAAACGGTTGCATCGTGTTGGGGACTACGTGCAGGTAGGCCGCTTGTTCGGGCGCAAGCTCGCGCACCATTTCCAACCGCCATTGAGCTTCGCGGGTCATCGTGTAGCTGTGGAAAAGCCGCCAGTCGATGAAGTCCTTGATCGTTTCCGTGTTGCGGGGCAGTTCGACTTCTTCCCAGTCGTTGTAGCAACGGCCCCAGATCCGGTTGAGGGTTTCGATGTCGCGGTATTTCCGTTGCAGCCAGCCGATGAATTCCGCCCGGCAGTGGTCGCAGTAGCAGACCAGGCGGTCGAGCTGCGCGTCGCGCTGCGGGAACGAAAGTTCCGGTTCGTTCCAGACGTCCCAGAAACGGACTCCTTTGCGGTCGCGGAAATGCAGGATTGCCTGCCGCATGAACGCTTTGCGGGCTTCGAGCGCTCCGGGATGGTTGTAACAGGGGCCCGGGTGGCCGCCGCCCTGACGATGCCCCACCGTATAGGGTTCGATCCTCCGTCCGTCGTTGGCGAGCTGTTTCGCGTCGGGGTATTTTTCATAAAGCCAGACGGGGGCCACGTCGAAAATGGTGTTGAACGTTACTCGCAGTCCGTTTTTTTCGGCGAGGTCTGTCAGACGATCCAGGTCGCCGAAATCGTATTCGTTTTCTCTGCGGTTGTTCCAGCGCCATTGCACCCAGAATTTAACGTCGGTGAATCCCAGTTCTTTCATGCGACTCAGATCCGTTTCCCAGCACTCCGTTTCGGGTGTCGGGGCGCGGTAGTATTGGGCCCCGAACAGGAACGGGTAGCCGTCCGGTACGGTCGCAGCGTTCGGGTGCGAGCGGGCGGACAACGCGCCGGTAAAAAGGTGTGGCAAAAGTAGTAAAAGTGCGAATAGCGGGCGCATGGTTTTTCGGGTTTAGGGTAGGAGCACAAAAATAAGTAAAAACGCCGGAATTACAATTGTTCCGGCGTTTGGAGAGGTATTCCGGGAGGTTTCCGGCTAATATTCGTTCCAGCTTTTGATTCGCACGTCTTCTTTGCTCAGCCGGCAGAACGCATTGATGAATGCGCTGGCGAGCCGGGCGTTGGTAATCAGCGGAATGTTGAAGTCGATCGCGCTACGCCGGATCGTGTAGTCGTTGTTCAGTTCGTCCTTCGACAGATTTTTCGGGATATTGACCACCAGATCGATCTTCTTTTCCTTGATATAAGTAAGCGTGTTGGGCTGTTCGTCCTGATCGGGCCAGTGCAGCACCGTGGCGTGTACGCCGTTCGTTTCGAGGAAGACGGCCGTTCCGCGCGTAGCGAAAATGTCGTATCCTTTGGCTTGTAGTGCCTTGGCTGCCGACAGCATGTCCATTTTCGACCGCGAATCGCCGGTCGACAGCAGGATGTTTTTTCTCGGAATCGTATAGCCGACCGACAGCATCGCTTTGAGGATCGCCTCGTGGAAATCTTCGCCGAGGCAGCCCACCTCGCCGGTCGACGCCATCTCGACGCCGAGCACCGGGTCGGCTTTCTGCAACCGCGAGAACGAGAACTGCGGCGCCTTGATACCGACGTAGTCGAGTTCGAACGCCGATTTATGCGGCACTTCGGGATCGACGCCGAGCATCACTTTGGTCGCGATATCGATGAAATTCACCTTCAGCACCTTCGATACGAACGGGAAGCTCCGCGACGCGCGCAGATTGCATTCGATCACCTTGATCTCGTTGTCCTTGGCCATCA
>OGRJ01002350.1_pt1 | contig 13829 bp, 4 predicted proteins | sample 1553411 | NCBI WGS metagenome assembly OGRJ01 (sample SAMEA2580084, study PRJEB22360) | human gut metagenome | biome: human gut; feature: human-associated habitat; material: faeces | place: Denmark | collected 2008/2010
GATATATTAATTATGAGTTATGAAGCAGCTTATAATAATAATAAATCTAAAGAGAAAAAGATTCAAGAAGCAAAAGAATTAGTAGAATTATATCAAAATTACATAGAATACTTTAGAAATAAAGATTCTAAAAAAGTAATATCATTTGCAGATCTTAATATGTTAAAAGCAATTAAAAAAAATATGGAAGATCATAAGAAAGCAAATGAATTATTATTTAACTATCCAGAAACATTTGAAGTTCATAATGAATTTCATATTAATTGGGAGTATCCTAATGCTTCTTCATTAGGAGATCTACCATGTAAATCATTACTAGATAGAGTAATGATAGATCATACAAATAAAAAAATAATATTAGTGGATATAAAGACGACAGCTGATGTTTATAATTTTAAACACTCAGTAGAAGAATTTGATTATTGTCGTCAATTAGCTTACTATTGGTTAGCTATCCATTGGTATTTTAAAAACGAACTAAAACTTAATATTGAAGAATATGAATACGAAACTTATATTATTGCAGTACAATCTCATGATGGGTATGAAGTTAGAGTCTTTAAATTCAATCCTAAAACAGTTGAGGAAAGGCTTGTAGCCATAGATTATGCCATAAAACGAATTGCCTGGCATAAAGATAATAATCTATGGGATCATATGAAAGAATATTATGATGAAGACGGTGCTGAAATGATATGCTGATAGATAAATATACTAAACATAGTATATTTTCACTTCCTCAGATTTTCGGTGATATTTTAAGTAAACGTGACTTGGATGATAGTGAATTTGTTAACATGTATATGAATGATGTTAATAATCCACTTCTTTCAAGTCACGTTTTTTTAGTATTTCACAATATAAAACCATATTTGTTAAATACTTTAAAACAACATCATTTATTTCATTGTAGTTATACTATAACTATGAATAAGATCAAATATACAGTTCTAGCTTTTAATAGAGCTTACTGTATACACGTCATAACTAGAAAGATTGAGTATGGATTATACAAATCACTTGGTTATGAAACAAAAATCAAGATATTGAATTTTTGGAATGCTGGAGTAAATGGTAAATTACATAAGTATTTGTTTGATGAAAATACTAAGACTATAAAACCACTAAGTGAAAATATTACACTACAAGACACAATAAAGCCCCAATAGCATAATACTAAAGGGGCTTCTTATTGTTGCCTTTAAAAAATTTAGGGCCGTAGACTAAAAGATTGAAATCAAATTATCATAATATTCTAACTTAGATCTTGGATCTCTTGCTTCATATATACTTCTTAAAGGAGTTGCTTTAATTAAGGATCGTTGTAATCGATTCAGACCTCTATATGGTCCCTTATTTATCTCTTCTGTAGGATCTTGCAAAGCTACTGTAGTTAAATCACCCCAATACTGTAACGTAGACCAAGCTGCTGTAGGACTATTAAGCATATTAAATACTTCAATAGGTAACACATTACCACGAGTTTCCAAAGAGGCTCTTAAAGTAAGATATGCTGCTTCTTGCTTCCACCAATTATCCCTGTCATCATCTGCCATAGCACGTATTATGGAAGAAATCAACCAGAAACCCAAAGTAGAAAATAAAAATTCATATGTAACTCTCTTTAAACAACCTTTTTCATAATCATCTAATTCATCATAATGATCTTTGTACAATTCTCTTAATTGATCTATTTTCTTTTGATCAAAGAAATGTTTCCTTAGAAAACTTATATTTTCTGCCCAATGTCTACCTAAATAAGAAACTGCAGCAGGTATTTGTGCTTCACTCCACATACCAGTAGAATAATTGAACTGTCTCTTAGTTAAGAATTTAGTTTGTAAGTTAACCAAGATAAAGTTACGATAAATAAGTAATAACTGACCAATCAAAGTAGAATGTAATTTTGATTTATCTAAATCAGTTAACTGAGTATCGATTCTAGTAGCAATTTGTTTAGTAGTGTTCTTGATTCTATTTAAGGTTTTCTCATCCACTATCTTAGCATACTCTGGTCTTACTACTAATTGATTATCTTTAACTTCAAAAGCATCAAAGAATGTAATATTTAACGCATTCCAGGCAGCTTTACCTTTCTTCTTATCTTTGAATTTTCTTAAGAACTGATTCTTATTTACAAATTTACCAGTTTCAGGATCATATTTATTAAAGAAAGCTACAGATAAAGCTAATTTACCTTTAGTAATAATATCACCTATTTCATGACCAAAATACCAGTAATGTTGATTCAAAGCCCTGAGTAATCGAGACTGATTTAGTTTGCTAAATGTTTGTTCATTGTCTCTGACTACACCTAAAAATTCAAGATAACACAGTACCTTGTTTTTATTATTAGCTTTACCAATGTTCTTAATAGCATCTACATAAGCTGGTAACAAGGTTTTAGTTGCTTTAGCAAGTTCCTCATTTCCAAAGTAAATACCAGACATTGCTTCCAATCTATTTTGAATCTTGTTTGTAATCAAACCTGTTAGAATAACATTAAGATTCTGAGATATACCTTGGATTCTTGTATATGCTGCTAAGTTATTTACTAATTTATCAATACTTAATTTAACATGTTTGCCTTTTGGTAGTTTTATATCAACTTCTTTAGCATCTTTCTCCATGCCATAAACAAAACGATCCATTAAGTCTTTCATTTTGTCATAAGTTTTACTTTCTACTCCAGATATTCTACCACCTTTTTTATCCTTAAAGTCCATTCTACTAACGAAATCTAAAGCTAATTCTAATTCAGGAGCAGCTTCACTCATCTTTTCGTAGTTTACAGCCATTTTGTAGTAATGAATGATAGAACCTACCACGTCATTAGTAATTGCATCAGGATTATCCAACATTTTAATATATCTGGTAGGTATTAATTTAACTAAAGAACCGTCAGACCTTTTAGCATTTTCTATCATATACCTATCATCATCATCTTTTACTGTATATAAATCCTGTGCAGCGTAAGCTATACCTTTTAAGAAGTTATCTTTACTACGGATTTGAGTCCATGAACCACCTTCAATCTGAGGTAATTTGTATTTATTAGCGTATCTCAGGAATCCAATTTTAGAATTAGCTAAGGCCATAACATCTACTAGAGCGTCATATAAGGTTTTCAATTTAGGATCACTAGTAATCTTTTTATAAGCGGCGCTATTATCAAAGTATTTGGGATTTGGTATTACAGTTTCACCACGATCTTCATACTTAGTAAATCTAGGATCATAGAATGGAGATTCTCTATCAATTTCTGCCCAAGACCTATTAGGTATTCTTTCTACGTATTTTGATTTAAATTCATCCTTTGGAACTAATTTACGCCAGAAAGAAGCTGGTACAACGTCACCTCTAGAAGTGTATCTAGCATTTACAGAGAACCATGCGTTAAATGCAGCTTCACCCTGTTTTTCCATACGTTCGTATTCTTCATAGAATTTAGGGTTGATATCCCACTTAGCTATTTCCATTACTCTAGATTTTTTTGATTTATCTCTGTTAGCAATAGCTTCATCGGATATCATTACGTCATATGTATTTATCATAGACTTAACATTCTCAGGCATGGCATCAGTATTAAATGTACCGTCTTCTCTAGCATACAATTTCAAGAGATTCTTTCTAGCGTTTTCATACAATACTTGATTGTCAGATTTAGTTGGATTAGAGGATAGCATCTTAATGTCTTCCCAGAATTCTTCTTTAATTCTTTCAACAGAATTTCTCTCCTCCCATTTCTTGAATAATTCTGGAGAAAGATTCTTCTTAGCAGCTGCTTTAGCTTTGTTGTACTTTTCCATATTAGGTTTATAGTTCAACTTAGCTCTAAGCTTTTCATTATATTGCTGCATTTCTCTAGCTATTTCTAAATCTAAACCAGCTTTTGTAGTACCGTCTGCATAGAATGGGTTTGCTAAATTACGTCTACTATTCTCTAATTCCTGTAATTTACCATAGTCTTCATCAGATAATAATTCTCTATGTATATCACCATTTTTATCCCTAGTACTGTTAAGAAGTAGATTGATTTCCATATTAATTGTATCTCTTCTTGTTCTAGCTTCTTCACTAAGACTATTTGTTAGTTCATAATACTCTGGTACAAATCTACGAATACTGTATTTAGCGTGCCATTTATTGTTTTCAGTATTCCAAATTTTTAACTGTTCTTTATTTAATAAACCCGGTACTTCTGATATATCTTTATCCCCGAAGCCTAATTTATCTGCTAAATCTCTTTGATATTTGAAAAGCTTCTGATAATGTTCACCGTAATTCAAATCTCTAGTCATAAATCCTGTTTTATGACCATCTTTTGTTTTCTCATGAAAATAAGCCAATTTAGCTTTATCTACTTGGTCTAACAAAGTTAACAGTTCTTTACCTTTAATTCTTTCTTCATCTGCTACAGCATTCTTAACAGCAATTATCTTATTCATCATTATTCTAACTAATTCACTATTAGAGTACTGTGTACTACCAACCCATTGATCCCACAAGTTAATATCTAAATCACCTTCTTCTAGAATGTTTTTCAATTGATCTACAGTATAAGAACCGGCTTTGGTAGCTTCTTTTATGAAATTATCTTTGGCGATTATGTCAACTACATTATTGAAATTTCTAACAAGTTCTGCATAATTGCCCATGATTCTTTTTAACGCTACTTTTGTATCATTAATCAATTGTTCATTATTGAAATAATCAAAAGTAGTATCATCATCTAGCATATTCTGCAAATTAGTAGCAATATTGTTATAGAATCCAATATAACCTTTTTTAATCAGATCCAATTCAGCATTAGAGATTTCATGATCATTACCGTATTTAGCAGCTTCTTTTACTTTGGATAATATTCTTAAGGTTTCATCTAATGCAGAATTGATATCTTGATCCATGTAATCTATGAATTCTAATGTGGCTTTATCGTTTTCTAACTGATTTAATCTAAATTCTAAAGCTCTCAGTTCATCTAGTTTATTTGGGTCTGTATATTTAGAATACTGGATATCTTTCATTCTACGATGAATAGAAGACATCAATTTGTCATATATATTATTTATAGCTTCTGGAACCTCAACGACTTTTTGGTTGTGTGTTTCTTTACCAAAGAAATAAGAATTATCTAATCTACGACCAGATAAAAACGCTTTTGTAATTTCGTTTAGATTATCTTGTTTTTCATTAAATAATCCTTTCAACCAGTTGAAGAATCTATTATACCATTTTAATGCTTTAACAGAATTCTCACCTATTGCTTGTACTAAAGCTTCTTCGCTACCAAATTGTTTTGTACCTCTTTGTACAAGAGGAGTATTTCTAAACCAAGCAACATAATGATGAGCATACTCATGAGGTAAGGTGTCTTGATTTTCTAACACAGCATTTAATAATACTCTACCAGCCATATATCCTTCTACTTGGGCTTGTCCCCTAAGATTAGGATTTGTTAATACATCTATTTCAATGTTTGGATATATTTCTCGCAGTAATAAAGCTAATTCTTTATTTCTACCAGTAGTGTTTTGAGTAGCAGCTTCTTGATTATATATATTATTATCCTGAGTAGAGAATGTACCTTGATTATCTATTGATTTAATTTGATTAGGAGTTCTAACTGAAATAAAAGTTCCATATTCAGTTATTTCATAAGTATCTCCATAAAACTCTGGTTCATGTTCCTGATATGTTATTAAACCATCATATTCTTTTTTGAATTTTCTATATGGTGATTTATCCATTTCTTCAAAAGAAAAATGAGTAGCATCCATACCTACTAAAAAATCATGATGTTTTATTTCAAAAGGGTTTGTTATCTTAAGATAAACTGGATATGCTGGTACATCTTCATCTGTAGTGTAATAATTTTTATTTCTACTAAACCAGAAACCATCATCACCATCTATTCTTTTTGGATCAAATTCTGTTATATTTTTTGATGGAGTTCTATGCCACATAATAAGTGGCTCTCCATTTTTATCAACTGCTTTTGATCTAATAATGTCTGTTTTTAATAACTCTCCAGTATTTGGATCGAAAGTAGGTATACGGTCTTCGAACCAATTTCTAAAGCTCTCAGAATAAGTTTTAGCCTTAGCTTGAATAGCAGCCACTCTATCACCATTATAATGCGCTAAAAGGTCTGAAAACAGCTTAGATGGCTCCCCATTGGGAGCCTTATCTAAACCATATCCATTGTTTTCTGAAAGAACATAATATGCAGCATTCTCACTACCTAATATTTCTGTATACTCTTTAAGTAAAGCTGCAACTTCTGGATTTTTAATATTTAAACACTGCATAATTATTCACATTCTTTTTTACGTTGTTTACCCATTTTATCTAACTCTTCCGTAGCAGAATCATTCGCTGCTTGTTTCAAGTCAGCTGCAGTAGCAGATACAAATTCTTCATCTAAATCATAATCCTCTACTACTTGTTGTTTTGCTTTTTCTAAAGTCTGGACCATTACATAATTCTTTGCTCTAGATACTGCTACATACTTCAATTCTTGTCTTACTTCTTGACCATTTTTATCATTAAACCCAAAAGTATTTATACTACTGTCGTTAATTAAAACTTTACTATAAGTACCACCTTGAGATTTATGAATGGTGTGAGCATATCCGTAATCAAAAGATTTTCTAAGCTTTAATCTACCATTAGCGTCTTTGATATCTCGCATAGTGTGAATTCTATTTTGTATCCTATTAATTTTTTCAACAACAGATCTAGCTGCAGTCGGATTTCCCTCAGCTAACAATTGCTTACGCATACTCCACAAGGTCTGTATATATTCTTGAACTTTTATGATATTTTCATCTGTTTCAAAATTAGATACTACATCAATAGTAAACGAAGAAGCAGAAGTATCTATTGCATCTTTGAGAGTAACTTTATATCCTTCCATACTTATACTTTCTTTTCTGTCAGGATATGTTAAATCAATTTGAATGGTAGTAGGTTTAACACTTTGCACTACGTAGTCTCCACTATTCATTAATTTGTACTTCTTTCTTAGAGAATCGTATTCTCTATTAGAATAACCCATTACAAGTTCTCCTTCATACAGTTGTGCTGGTCTCCTACCATACAGAATTTGTCTTATTGCAGAGTTATAAGCATCTACAGAAGTATTTGTTGCAGCCAATACTCTAAAATATAGAGGATCTTGTGAATCTTTCATTTCTTTTAATGAAGTTCTAACAAATTCTCTAATTCTAGTTTTATCTGATGAGTACTCAACTCCTTGACCATTAGGAGCAATGTCTGTTTCATAGCTCAAACCTTCCCCATTTCTTACTCTGGTAGATTCTTTTAATATAGGATTATCCCCAGTTCTTTCTACTTTGGTTAACTGTAATTGTGCACCATCATTTCTAAATACTTTAGATATATTATTTGCTTTTACTGGTCTTAATTGACCTTTATCCCCCACAAATATAATCTGAGCTCCTTTTGCTGCAATTTGTTTAAGTAAGAAATCATATAAACTGTCTTGAATCATTGAGGCTTCGTCAACGATAACTATTGAATCATATTCTATTTTAACATTACCAACCTGTTCAAATTTTAACTTGTGCAAATCAAACACATCTTCAGTAATGTCAAAATCAGGGCGTAATCCCAATAAACTTTGAAGTGTAACCACTTTTGCATTTGGGGTTTTCTGTCTAGTTACAGCGTTCGCTCTATGGGTTGGAGCTGAGAAAATAATATCTGCATATATTCTACGCTTCAAATACTCATTAAATATACCCATAATAGTAGTCTTACCTGTACCAGCATAACCAGACAAAGTAATAGATGTATCATCTCCATTAACAAATGCTTCTAACTCTTTCAAAGCAGATTTCTGTTGGTCATTCAATTCAAAATCTAGTTTAACTTCTAAACCATCATCAAAAGTATATACATATTTATCTTGTATTTGCTTAGTTTCTTCAACAGCTTGTTTTACTTCTTCTGCTTTGGGTAAAGATTCTGTTAAACCTACTTGATTAGCATATTGCTGAAGTTCAGTAAACTGAGTAGGAGTTTCTGAAGATTGTTCATCTGCAAATAAATTTTGTTGAGTAGCATTGGTCTCTTTTGCCACAGTAGGCACTTGTTTCTTTGTATTGTATTCAAAATTATCAATATACTGCTGATATGCTTCTTGAGATGTGGCTTCACCGTTTCTTGATTGATAAGTCTTAGACCATTCTTGATAAGCTAAAGGTTCAGTATTCTGTAGATCAACATTTTCAGTACCTACAGTCTGTAAAGCATTTTCATTGAATTCTCCAGCTTGATTGAATATCTTAGTCTGTAAACTAGCTTTGACAGGAGTCAAATCTTGTACATAAGTTATAGCTTTAGATGGAGTAAAGTCTAAACCTGTAGGTACTACATTATTGTAACCTACAGAAGATTTCTTAAAACCAAATTCAACAAGTACATTACCCTTATAACTTAAACCTTTTTTATTAATTAATTGATATACTGGTACTTTATTTTCATCTACACCAATATATTTATATAAGAAAGTGGTTCTAGGATCATTATTCTTATCTAATTTAACTTTCTTGTAAAGATAATGTATAGGGTTACCAGCTTCATTATAACCTACAATACCTCTAAATTTACTAGATTCATCATAGATTATAGAAGGTATTTCAACTTGTTCTCCTTTCTTATTAGTTACAAATAATCCACTACCATCATGAGCAACAGGTCTATATACTGCTCTGCCTTCTTCTTCAATAGTTTCATAGCTAGAATCCAATTTATAGTATTCAATAGCAGGAACTACATGATCATTCCACCACAGATTTCTAATTACCTCTTGTAAATCTATTTGGGATATAACGTTTTCAGGATGTTTTTCCAATTCTCTAATATAATCAAAATACCCTATTTCTTCTCTTATGGAGTTAGGAACATATCTAAATATATTATTTTTACCAAAAGCATCTCCAGAAGTATAGAAAGAATATATTGCAAGATCTTTAGCAAATTCTCTTACTTCTTTATAATCACTTTCGTAGAGTTCTTCCCAAGCACGAATTATTTCATTTTCTAAATTATTATCACCACTCTTATTGAGTTTATATGCAATGAAGTCAGGTCCTTGTAATTCTGCATCATCTTCTTTAGGTCTGCTAAAGATATTGTTAATCAACACATTTGAAAAACTACCATCACTCCCGAGTAATGAAGGGTATTTGCCTTGTAATATATCGGATTTAAGTCTATCTAATCTTCTAGAAATACTATCCTTACCAAACAGCATACCACGAAATCCCATTTGATTATCTTTAACATACTGATTAAAGAATTTAGTCTTATAGGATACTTCCATTGCTCTAGTGATGTTGTTAATATATGTATCATCACTTATTGCATAGCCTTTGGTATAGTATTCAATTAATGATCGTAAGGTTTCAAATTCTGGAGTAAGTCTAATCATGACATTCTGGAATGCATTTCTAGGAAATACTAATCCATCGATCATTTTCTTACCCAAGAATGTATTAGTAAACACTTTCAAAGGATTGTCGAAAACAGCCTGTTCAGTCATATACTGTTTCCATTTATCCAAGAATGCGCTTTGTAAACCAAAGTTATTACCAAATCTCTTAGTATCAATTCGAGATAAGTTAGTTAATTCTGACAAACTCTTAGAAAATGGAGTTAATTCTTCATAAGCCTTAAGAATTAATAATTGATTATAGTACCAATCAAAAGTTTCAGTTTTCTGCAATTGTTTTCTAAGATGTGGTACAGTAAACATAGTTTTTCTTTGATTAGTACCTACACCTTTATCCTTAAGATAGTTCAGAAGATTCTCTTTCTTACCACCGGATAACTCTTTTGCTTTCTTATAGTAATCGTTCCAAATTTTAGTAAATGCTAATCTTTCAGGATTTTTACCAGCAGGTATTTCAACACCATAGAAACCAGAATACTTATCATACTCTGTTGCATAGTCTTTCAATATCTGTTGAGGTAAGAAATAGAATGTACTTTCACCTTTACCACTTCTAATTAAGAAGTTAGTCATGTTAAAAGTTAATTTACGTACATTCAAACGAATAATATATGGGTCTTTAGCTACGTCTACGTGAGCATTAATCAAAGCAGATAACCAGTCTAAAACATTGATCTTATTTGTATCTTCACTTTGAATATGATGCAAATCACGTATACCATAATCGTTCAATACTTTATTTGGTTTGAAATTCAATTTAACTAATTGAGTTAACACTTGATGAGCATTAGCTAATGCAAACGGACCAATACCAAACTTACCACCATTCAACTCAGCTTTAGTTCTACTTTGGAATGCTGGAGTAGAGAAATATAATTGAGATTTACTAGTTCTCTTACCTTGACCAGTTAATTTATCAACATCCTTAAGAATCTTATCTTTCAGATAATCTGTTACAGTATCAAGAGGTTGTCTAGCTTCTGCAAAGTTCATAGGGTTACTGATTACTGACAAATACATATCAAGAAGCATGTTTTCATTTGCTTCTCTACTATTTGCTTCAAAATCAGTTTTACCATTGTATCTCTCATAAGCTTTTCTTACTACGGTCTCATCATCCAAACCTGTGGCTCTTAGTCTCTGAACATATTGATCTTTTGTTTCGAATTTGATTCTGTTACCCTTATTGTCATAGTTATATCTTGCTATAAATAATTTATCAATCGCTTGTACCCACTGTTTCCAGTGGGGCTAGACTATATCTTCACTTTGATAGTGCTCCCCATTTCGCCTTTCGGCTACTCTACTTGCTTCTTCGATCATTTTTTGATCTATGCGTTCGATAGTCGTTGAACTTTCCCCTATACGGGGCTTAGCTGCTGATTGTCCAATCTCATTGTTTTTCAAACATTCGCACATATCTTTTCAGATTATGCTGTAGTAAATGAGCTCTAAGGGGTTTCCAGCAATTAAAGGAGTTTTACTTCAACTATGTTGTTAATCGAAGTCTGACCCAGTAAGGGCTGTAAATTCATCAGGAAGAGTAATAGTATCACCAATCTGTTCAGGATAAACGTCCACCACTTTTAAAGCTGCTGTAGAAGCTTGACCCTGTGCAGGGATACGATAACCCATAGCTATTGCCTTTGTATCTGGACCAATTATATCGTGGTTTATTAACCACGCTTTAGCTTGACTGAAAGTCATTTTATCATAATTAGGTATGATGTGTTTCAATAAGTTAATTGATATAACACAATCCATACTACCATCATTGTTAACAAAATTAAGCTTTCTTACATTGTTGGCATCAGATGTTACAGCTAATCTGTTATATAAAATAGAAGACATCTGAATGAACATACCACCAGGTAGATTGGTATCTACTATGGCTTTGTTCAACATTGATATAAGACCACTTTCAATCCAAGAGTTATCAGACAAACCTGAAATAGGAGCATTAGTATTGCCATCTTCTACAGTAAGACCATTCAAAACATTATCGTTCATGTTTGAATTTTCTGCTTTTCTCTTAAGAATATTGGCAAACTTAACAATACTAGCTTGTGGATTATTGGCATCAATACCGAAGTCTTTTTCTATACTCTTTCTACCAAATTCAGTAATAGCGTTATGAGCTCCATTGAAGTTATCAATAACTTCTTGTCCTGAGTAAGATACACCGTTGGGAGTAGTATATGTCCAAGCTGTTCTAATGTTACCCATAGCTGCTTTTTGAGCCTGAGATACAAACATCTGTCTATCTGCATGGTGTGGATCAGTTACTAGCTGACGTCTAAAATTAACTAAAGACTGTTTGTGAGTAGGCATATTCATTAAACCTTCTACGTCTACCTTGGTATTTGATTTATCTGTGTAAATCTTAGATTTAACTTCTTCAACTCTTTGACCAACTTTAACTGCAGATTCAAACGCAAGCATGTGTATGTTTCTGGCTTGCATTACTTTTAATACTTCTCCCATATCCCCTGTAGAGAATATTCTATGAACTGGGAACATAGCCATTTTGTCAAATACGGGTATGTCTCTCTTTGCATTTACATCATAATGATCACCGAAATACATCAATTTCAAAGGTTTTAATGTAACGGCTAACGCTTCATTATAAGTGTCCGGATCAGCTTCATAGTCTGTTTTAGGGTTATTCAAGATGTCAAAAGCTTTAGCTACTTCTGGAGTCCATCCATCAATTCTTCTCACTAATTCTTTATAGAATTCTGGAGATATAAGCACTGTAGCATCTGTTTGGTTTACTTTGGTATAACCACCAAATTTACTATCAACTACAAGATTAGCAGCGTCCTCAACGTCTTGAGGTAATGCTTCACCACTCTCATACATTGCAAGAGCTTCTTCTTGAGTCATGTCATGCATTTCCTGTAACAGTCTTACTGCAGCTGACTTTTTAGCAAATTCATTGATTCTATCAAGCTGTCTACTAGGTATCACATTATCTGATAAAGTACCTACATTAACTTCAGTTAAGTTTGATAATTCATTACCTTCTCCATAATCTATTCTGGGAGTAACACCAGTTGATAATACTTCACGAAGACGTTTAATTTTGTCTACAGGATCTTTATAATATGCAGGATCTTTAATAAATAACTTCTCAAATTCTATTACTGAGGATATAGTATTAGCAAAATAGTTTGCCATCAATTCAGTAGCAGCTAATTCTTTGCTATATTTTGATACTTCTTGACGTTTTTTATAGTGATTTTCTGCATCATCTAATGCCTTCTGAGGAAGTGCTAAACTCTTTACACTAGCAAAATCTCTACCATTCCAATCAATGATACCTATTTCTTTTGCGTAATCCAATTCGTCTTTAAAAGCATCTATTAAATATTCATTCATTAATAAAGCTTTATCAGAATTACTCATCTTAGCCCAAGCTGCTTTTATTTGGTTTACTACAGATAATGCTAAATCATTACCGCCAACGTCTTCAGCAAGTTTGAGAGCTTCATTGAAGTCAGAGAAATCATCTACAAATTCAATACCACCTAAGGTTGGTTGTTCTTTAAGTTTAAAGAATCCATTAAAATATCTAAATCTGTAACCATTTCTGTTACCAGTATCATAGTTCTTTACTTTTTGTTCCTTTGTCAGATTACCTTCATTCTTATAGTTGAATTCAATAGTATCTAATTCAGTTTCAAAGTAATTGATAAATCTAGTTAATACTTTGGCATTAAATTTAATTTTATTGTTAGTAGTATCTAAAGGTTGATTGAAATTGTTGATAGCTGTGCCATATAAAGTATTATATGTCTGAGAGTCACCCATAGTAGGTAAAACGATTCTACCTTTCTGAGTAAGTGTCATTTTAGCAATATAATCTTCCAATGGTGAGATTTCTGTGTACTTACGTCCTTTATCACCACCACCTTGCTCTTTAAAATAAACTAAAGTTTCAACACCTATTTTACCAGATGTAGTAGGATTATTATAAAGATTTGTAAGTAAATAAGAACCTTTAAAGTAATTAGGATTAGCATTATTACCAGTATTATACAATACTTTAGTAAGAGCCTCTACCGTAGCTGGATCATTATCAAGATTCTGAACCATATCTGTCAAGTAGTTATGATCAGATATAGGATATAACAATTTACCATCAGTGGCTAATACAGCCAACTCATCTAAATTAGGATGTGTCATACCATAAGTTTCAGACAATCTACCTAAGAATTTAGAATCGTCATAGTATCTGCTAATATGTCTATTGAATGTACCAGGTACATTACCAGATGGTTCAATTTTCAGTACATCTTTTAACTTGTTGCTGAATAAGAATGATAAACCAGCATTACTACCATCA
>OGRJ01002351.1_pt1 | contig 13825 bp, 11 predicted proteins | sample 1553411 | NCBI WGS metagenome assembly OGRJ01 (sample SAMEA2580084, study PRJEB22360) | human gut metagenome | biome: human gut; feature: human-associated habitat; material: faeces | place: Denmark | collected 2008/2010
ATAAATTATGGCTGGACGAAACCATGAGTTATTCCTGTGGCTACTTCATTCATGACGATGACTCTTTATATCAGGCACAGGTCAATAAAGTAGATTATATTCTGAAAAAATTGCATCTGGAAGAAGGTATGAGTCTTCTTGATATCGGCTGCGGATGGGGTTTTCTGCTGATTGAGGCTGCTAAAAAATACAAAGTACATGGTACAGGAATCACTTTAAGCCACGAACAATATACAGAATTCCAGAAGCGCATCAAAGATCAGGGCCTGGAAGATTATCTTACAGTGGAACTGATGGATTACCGTGATCTGCCAAAGCATGACTATCAGTTTGATCGGGTAGTCAGTGTGGGAATGCTAGAACATGTTGGCCGTGACAATTATCAGCTCTTCCTTGACTGTGTAGAGAAAGTTCTGAAACCGGGCGGATTATTCCTGCTTCATTTTATCAGTGCACTGAAAGAACATCCGGGTGATCCATGGATTAAGAAATATATCTTTCCAGGCGGAACCGTTCCCAGTCTGAGAGAAATCCTGAATCATATGGCAGAGGACAATTTCCACACTCTGGACATTGAAAATCTGCGTCTGCATTACAATAAAACTCTGCTCCACTGGGAAAAGAATTTCCGTGAGAATATAGAAAAGGAAAAGACCATGTTTGATGAATCCTTCCTGCGTATGTGGGAACTTTACCTGTCAGCATGTGCTGCAACCTTCCATAACGGAATTATTGATCTGCACCAGATTCTGATGACTAAAGGAATCAATAATGATCTGCCAATGACACGCTGGTATTAAAATAACTGCCTGGATTTTTGTTTTTAAAATCCAGGCAGTATATATATGATATTCCAGTACAGACCAGTAATCCATAGCAAGGGTTCTGAGCTGAATTTCTACCAGTTCCTTCTGTCTGCTCCTCTTCCTTTTTCCTCGGAACCGGCTTCTCACTCTGCTTATCCTGTTTTTTATTCTTTGATTTCTTTTTATTCATGATAACCTGCACTTTCTGAAAATATTTGTATTTTTTATAATATATCATCTGCAGAGTATTTACATCAAAATCTATGTGATATGCAGGCAAAAGTTACTGGTAAATAAAGCCCGGTATTTACTCACTATTTTAAGTTTTAAGTATCAAGATTTATTCTATTTACAGGATTTTTGCCAGAAATTCTTTCGTTCTCTTATTTTCGAATCCGACGTTTTCAGTGAACAGTAATGAATCATCACAAAATTCATACAAAATGACACAGGATTCCATTGTTTCGCTGCATATCTACATGCTATACTAGATTACATATCTTATGGGCATTTCGCCCGCAAACAGAAGGATTCAGGCCAGAAGGCCGGGAGGTTTTTATAATGATTATTTACGTTGATGCATCCGTGATCCAGACCGGAAACGGAACAAAAGAAAATCCATTCAAAACTATTCAGGAGGCCGCTGCAAAGGCACTTCCGGGAGATGAAGTCATCGTTGCACCGGGATTATACCGCGAAGCTGTTAATCCGATTCACGCTGGAACGGCAGACAAGCGTATCACCTACCGTTCTGCAATAAAAGGACAGGCGCACATTACAGGAAGTGAAGCTGTCAAAGACTGGGAAAATGTAGAAGGCACTGTATGGAAAGCAGTCATTCCGAACGGAATCTTCGGTGATTATAACCCATTTACTACCCTGGTATCCGGAGATTGGTTTATCGCTACATTTATTGCTCATACAGGAGATGTATATCTGAATGAAAAATCCATGTATGAAGTAACCACTCTGGATAAAGTTAAAAATCCACAAAAAAGTACTATCTCATGGGATCCTGATTTCTCTGTATATACATGGTACGCAGAACAGGATGAAGCCAATAATCAGACAATTATTTATGCAAACTTCCATGAAAAAGATCCCAATAAAGAAAATGTTGAGATCAGTGTAAGAAGAAACTGCTTCTATCCGGAAAGTGAAGGAATCGGATATATCACTCTCTCCGGTTTCCGCATCAGTCAGGCTGCTACTCAGTGGGCTCCCCCTACCGCTTATCAGGAGGGAATGGTCGGTCCTCACTGGTCCAAAGGATGGATCATCGAAGACTGTGAAATCTATGAATCCAAATGCAGCGGTATTTCTCTTGGTAAATATCTGCAGCCTGAAAATGATAACAAATGGTTAAAGTGGAAATACAAAGACGGAACTCAGACAGAACGCGACTGCATCTGCCAGGCTTCCTATGAAGGATGGGATAAAGAACACATCGGTTCCCATATTGTGCGCAGATGTGAAATCCATGACTGCGGTCAGACAGGTATTGTAGGACATCTTGGAGGCGTATTCTCTGTTATTGAAGACAACCATATCCACCACATTAATAACAAGCAGAATCTGGCAGGAGCAGAGATTGGCGGTATCAAAATGCATGCTGCTATCGATGTTATTTTCCGCCGCAACCATATCCACAACTGCACCCGTGGTCTGTGGCTTGACTGGCAGGCACAGGGAACCCGCGTTACAGGAAATCTCTTCCATGACAATGCTCTTCCTAATGACTTCGAGGCAGGGGATGACGCTGTCACAAGCGTAGGAGAAGATATCTTCGTTGAGGTTTCCCATGGTCCGACATTAATCGACCACAATATCCTGCTGTCTGACCGTGCACTGAAAATTGCAACCCAGGGTGTTGCCCTTGTACATAACCTGATCTGCGGCGGCTTCGTTTCTGTTGGTATCGGTACAGACAACGGTGCACCTGATATTCCATCTCCCAGATATACTCCATATCACACCAAACACGGAACTCAGGTTGCAGGATTTATGACCATCCTTCATGGAGATGACAGATTCTACAACAACATCTTCGTTCAGAAACCGATCCGTCCTTGTATGCAGGATCTGGCTGATCTTATGGGTAACAATGGAAATATGTGGGATGACTGCAATGTGATCACAGGAACTTTCAAATTTAACGGATATCCAACCTTTGATGAATGGAACAGACAGTTCGAAGGTTACTGCGGAATGGGTTCTGAGACAACAGGCAACTGCTATTATGATCATCTTCCTGTATGGGCATCCGGCAATCTCTATTTCAATGGAGCACGTGCATGGGAAAAAGAAATAAATGCAGTCACAGATACAGAACACACTGTAGATATCTCTGTTGAAGAGAAAGAAGATGGCTGGTATCTGAAGACCAACCTGTATGATATCATCAAAGAAGAAACCGACGGTATTATCTCAACTGAAACACTTGGTATGGCATTCGAACCGGAGCAGAAATACGAAAATCCTGACGGAAGCCCGATTATCTTTAATCAAGATTTCTTTGGAAATCACAGAGATGTCAAAACTGTCGCAGGACCATTTACGGATAAAAAAGCATCTGAGCAGAAGCTCTTTTAACCTGATATCCATATAGTCAATAGCTTTACCATATATAAACCATACATAAAAACAGCTATGAAGAGTACAGATATTTTTATCTGCTGCTCTTGCATAGCTGTTTTCTTATTTTGTCATACTTTTATTATAACAGTCCTAATAAATAATGCATTTAAGACAGTTCAGCAGAGTGCGAAAGACAAGGAAGATATCTGCAGACACGCTCTAACGCACGGCAAAGATATATGACGCAGAATTTCACACTCTGATGGGCTGGATTATGATGCATTATTTACTCGGACTGCTATAGATGCAAGCATTTTTGTAGACTTTCGGATGCACCACAGGCATGTCGGAAAAATATAGCAGGTTGCTGTGATCCAGGCAGTCTGGTCTGCGAAGCAGATGGCTGTGAAGCCAAAAGTTCCTACAAATCCAAGACAGACAACTGTTCTGGCGATCATTTCTGTTACGCCGGAGAAAACGGCTCTGCCTGAATATCCAAGTCCTTGAGTTACCATACGGGCGACATTGAGAATACCAAGACTCCAGTAGAAAAATCCCATACATCTGAGGTATTTGGCAGAGGCATCCAGAACTGCCACCGCACTCTTTCCAACAAACAGCATAGAAAGTGTATGCCCTGCAAAAATCAGTAAAATTCCTACTGCAATACCACAGCGCAGACCTTTTTTTATCCTGTCAGACTGTCCTGCGCCAAGATTCTGGCTACAGAATACAGATGCAGAGGTTGCGATAGCATCGAACGGACACATGGTAAACTGCTTGATCTTCATTGCTGCCGTAAATGCAGATACATAAGTGCTTCCAAGTCCATTATTGGCAGACTGCATGACCATACTTCCGATAGCTGTGATGGAGAACTGAAGTCCCGTAGGCATTCCCATTGCCAGAAGCTCCTTTACTGCATCCCCCCTTTATTGCCCTGTTTTCTTTCTTGAGCCACAGAAGTTTCATTTTGCGGATAATAAAAACAAGGCACAAAATCCCACTGATCGCCTGTGCAGAAATCGTTGCAATAGCAGCTCCGGCACATCCAAGTCTCAGCACTATAATACAGAATAAATCCAGAAAAATGTTCAGAACAGCAGATAACGCCAGAAATATAAACGGTGTCCTGCTGTCTCCCACTGATCGTAAAATACTGGACAGGTAGTTATATAAAATCGTAAAGGGAATCCCCAGGAAAATAATCAGCAGATAGCTGTATGCATTGTCATAAATGTCCTCTGGTACAGATAAAATATGCAAAATCTGAGGACATAAAACACTGCATAATGCTGTCAGGATCACTGCGATTCCTGCACATAATACAGCTCCATTAAAGATATAATCCCGCATTTTTTCTATTTTCTCTGCACCGAAATATTTAGCTACAGGAACACCAAAGCCTGTACAGCTTCCCATGCAGAATCCCAGTACCAGAAACTGAATACTGCTGCTGGCTCCTACACTTGCCAGCGCTTTTGCGCCAAGGATCTGTCCTACGATCGCAGCGTCAATAATATTATAAGTCTGTTGCAGCAAATTTCCTAATAATAAAGGAAGCGCAAACTGCAGCATCAGTTTCAGCGGATTCCCTTTTATCATAGATGTGGTCATTTCTCTTTACTCCCATTCTCTATATTTCTATAACAATTCCAGCTGATAAAATTATCTGCTTTGCTATTGATTTGATTGAATCTCCATTGAAATACAAATATCAATTTCAACAGAATTCCTTCATTATCATAACATTCCTATTTTTAGTTTCAATAAGAAATTTTGACATATTTTATCTTAAAGCCAAGTGTTTTCATACGTCAGGCGAATATTCGCAATTACATCAGGAGACTACTTGATTCTCCGCCTACGACGGGTCGCTTCAGCGACATAATTCTTCTAACATAAAAAAGCCCTACAAAACGCCATCCAGGCGCATTGTAGGGCTTTATATATTGACTTAGCCTTTAATACCGGAAGATGCAATACCTTCTACATAATATTTCTGCATGAAGATGAACATGATGATCATCGGGATTGCAGAGATTACCAGTGCTGCCATGATTGCACTATAATGTACAGGCTGTGTTCCGAAGAAGGACTGAACTGCGAGCTGGATCGTACGCTTGTCTTCACCGGTCATAACCAGGAATGGCCACATAAAGTCATTCCAGTGAGCGACGAAATCAAGGATAAATACAGTTGCATATACAGTCTTGGAAATCGGCATAACAATCTTGAAGAAAGTTCCTGCCGGACGACATCCATCAATTGCAGCCGCCTCGATCAGATCATCTGGAATATCACAGAAAAACTGACGGAACATATAGATGGAGAAACATTTTGCTACAAAAGGAATTACCAGTGCTGCAAGTGTATTTACCCAGCCAAGCTGTGACATTTCAATATATAACGGAAGCATGATTGCTTCCATCGGAAGTACCATCAGGGCTACTACCAGATTCATGATCGCGCCTTTTCCTTTGAACTCAAATTTTGCAAGCGCATAACCACACATGGAGTTTACAAGCAGATCAAGAACCAGGATGAGTGCAATGTAAAGCAAGGTGTTCTTAAATACCTGAGGAAGATTCATTCTGGTAAATACTTCTACATAGTTATTAAAAGAAGCCGATACCGGAAAGAATGTTTTCAGGGAGTTCATATTTGCAAAAATCTGAGATTCCGGTTTCAGAGACGCGGAAATCATCCAGATCAGAGGAGAAACAAAGATAATACCTATGACAATATTTCCAAAATAAAACATAAATTTGGAAAAAGCCGCAGAAAATTTCATTGATGATTTTTTCATTTTCCTGTCCTCCTTAATCAGTTGCAGTAGTTACTTTCTTCATTAACAGTGACATTGCCACAACAATAACGAAGAATACAGTTGCGATTGAGCAGGCATAACCAAAGTTACCTTTCTGGAAGCCCTGTGTATAAATGTAATATACCAGAGTTTTGGTGGAGTTCTTTGGTCCGCCCTGTGTCATGATATATGGCTGTGTGAACAGCTTCATTGCCTGGATCATAGTGATCATAATAACATATTTTATAGTTCCTTTCAGTCCCGGAAGTGTGATAAACAGGAACTGATTCCATTTGTTTGCACCATCTACAGATGCTGCCTCATACTGATCTTTCGGAATTCCCTGAAGACCTGCCAGGAAAATCATCATCTGATAACCTGCGCCCTGCCATGCAGACATGAAGATAATGGAGTTCATGGCTGTATGCTCATTGCTCAGGAAATTAATAGGATCCATTCCCAGTGATACCAGCAGAGAATTAATAAGACCAGTGCTTGGATTTGCATTGTAAAGTACTGACCACAGAACAGAGATAACAACCATGGAGGTTAACTGTGGACTAAAATACATTGTTCTGAATATTGCGACTCCGCGGAATTTCTTTGAAACCAGAAGCGCCAGTCCAAGTGCCAGTATACACTGTACAGGTACAACAACTACTGTGAAATATACAGTATTTTTCAGAGCCATCCAGAAGTTTTTATCCTGGAACAGTTTCTGATAGTTTTCAATACCAATCATCTTTATGGCATCCGGTCTCATAATCTGATATTTAAATCCGGAATAGTAAACGGTATAGATCATCGGTACAACCAGAAATGCGATCAGAAGGATAACTGCCGGAGCAGTAAATGCATATGCAGTGATTCTCTCGTCACGTTTTCTGCCTGTCAGCTTCGTCTTAGCCATAATCCTTTCCCCCTTTTAACAAACTTAAAACGGCCGCACCGCAAAAGCGATGCGGCCAGGTTTCTATCCTGATTATTCAGCGTAGTATGTTTCGTAATCTTCTGTGAATGTTTCTGCTACTGTATCAAGTTCAGACTGGATATAATCATCATCAACTTCTCCGTTTGTAGCTGCATCAGAGAGGATATTTGTCATTGCTTCAGCATATGCAGAAGAGAATGTTGCATAGGAAGGTGTTCTTGGACGCGGAACTGCTGTGTTGTTCAGCTGTTCAACCATAAGTGCACGTGCTCCTTCTTTGTAATCAGCCATTGCTTCTTCATCATAAGCAGAGTTACGTGTTGCAGGTTTTACGATTGCAGCTGCATAAGTTGCTACATTTTCGCTGTTCATCAGCCACTGAAGGAATTCGCCTGCTGCATCCGGATTCTCACAGTCCTTGCTTACTGCTGCTGCCCAGTCACCACAAGGAGAAACTGCTGTACCTGTTTCAGATACCGGATAGTATGTTACACCCCAGTCAAAATCTGCATTTGCTTCCAGAGTTGCAACTTCCCATGAACCACCAAGCATTGTTGCACATGCACCGTTTAAGAACTCGTCTGTGATCGGCTCAATGTTTGCATATCCTTTTGCAATAAGATCTGCAAGGTAAGAAGTTGTTTTTACTGCTTCTTCGCTGTTTACATATCCGTCAGCTTCCTTACCATCCTCGCTGATGTAGTCTTTTCCTTCAGAGATATACATTGGCTCTAATGCATATGGAAGACCTTCACCATGATCCATGATAATGTGTGCTCCCACATAATTATCTGTTGTACACTTTTCAGCGATCTCTGCCATCTCATCCCATGTGATCGGGTTGTCTAATGTACGGGAATCAAGGTCATCTGTATCAACACCGCACTCTTTGAGATAATCTTTATTGTAATAGAATGCTACAGAAGATTCTGTTGCACCGATTGCATATAACTGTCCGTCATAGGTATTCTGGGCAATGGATGAAGGAACGAAATCAGAAAGATCATCCTCTGTAAAATAATCACTCAGCGGAATGCTGATTCCGTTTGCTGCATAGTAGGAAACCTGCGGTCCGTCTACATAGAAGATATCCGGAAGGTCATTGGATGTTACTGCTGTAGCAATTTTGTTATCATATGCATAGGAATCGGAACGGTCGATTGCTTCACGTGAGACCTGGATATTCGGGTTTGCTTCGTTCCACTCTGCAAGCTTCTCAGTCCACCATGCCTCTACCTGTTCTCTGTCTGTCGGGCTCCAGATTGTAATGTTTACTACATCACCATCTTTTGCCATTGCCGGTACTGCACTGAACATTGTAGTTGCCGCCATTGTGAGTGCCAGAATTACGCTCATTCTTTTTTTCATGTTTCTTTCCTCCTGATAAAATATATTGGTTGTTGCGGTTACATCTCCTTAATCTCGTTCAGGAAATGCCTTTTTATGAAACCCGTTCCATGTATTTCCTTTTTTAACCACAGCTATTTTGCTGTGGTTAAAAGCTTTATTTGTCCTCTTGTGGAACCCGTTTCATATGATGGTTTTATCATAATCTCTCTTGCCTTATTTGTCAATAGATTTTAACTTAAAAATCCTGTTTTCGCATCAATTCGTATATTTTCACAATATAAGTTATCTGTTTTTATATATTTTTTACAATCATATCTGGGTTTTTTCTTTGCTATATTTATATTAAATTTCCTATATTCCGTTATTTTTTTACACGTTTCCAAAAAAGAGAGGGGGAAAATAAAATTCTCAATTTTCCCCCCTCTTCTTTCTATTTATTTTTTTATTTTTATGGAACCGTTACCATTTTTTTTACTGCCGGCAGATATATGGCACATTGCTTTAAGCAAATATCGTTACTGTTCACTCCGTTCTCAGTAACTTAGCCAAATATCTGTATTCTGCGGATTTATTTCCAGATGGATTTCATTTCACAGATTTTAACCTGCGCTTCTTTATCACTGTTCAGACAGAAGATTCCCTGGCTGCTGCTATTGTAAAACAGTCTGGTTCCTGCATCTTCTCCATCATTTAAATATACCTCAATTGTTCTTCCGTCTACAAAAATTTCTGCATTTCTGCATTTCTCCACAGAAGAAACAAACTGTACCTTATCGCTCTTCACACCTGTCATTTTGAAGAATACTTTTCCCCCTTCTGCAGTCAGACTGATGGATTTATCCCCATCCTGACCAAGAAGAATGTTGAAATCTCCTGTTTCTTCAAATGATACAGATGCATAATATCTGTTATCTGCAATGGAGCCGACTTTAATCTCACTGCCTGTGCCTTCATATACTATATCACCCAGAAGAGTATAAACTTCCTCTACAGGTTTTGTATATACATGTTCATTCTTCACATGGAGCTCTCTTGGCAGAGTCATGCTTCCATAAGCTCCCGGCTCTGTAGCAATATGCTCTCCATAGAAATCACTGATCCAACCGATCAGGATCCTACGGTCTTCATGCTGAAAGCTCTGCGCTGCATAGCAGTTGCTTCCAAAATCCACCCACTGCTGTGTATGGACATCCATTGCATCACCATTCCAGTCTCCCACATAATATCTGCACTGCTGGAATCTTCCGTATTCATCATAATGACTCATCCATGCGCCCATAGCTACATATTTATCATCCAGCGGGAAAAAGTCGGGACACTCTATGGTTCTGATCTTTGTTTCCTCTGTGATCAGAGGACATCTGTACTTCCAGTTCTCTGCATCCTCAGATTCATACAGAAGAAATGTTCCTTTTTCATCTACGCATGCACCTAATACAATATAATACTTCTCACCGATCTTAATTGCTTTCGGATCGCGGAAATCATAGTTAGTACCTTCCGGTTTCTCCCTGATAATCTCTTTTTCCGGCTCAAAATGGATCATATCGCTACTCTTTGTCATTGTCTGATACTGAATAGTGTCCCATCCGTCATCCTGCGGTCCGATATGTCTTGTGAGATAGAAGTACACCTCATCTCCCATCGGAAGTGCACTTCCGGAGAAAGCACCTCCTTTAATCGCAAGATTATCCAGAATTTCTTCCTGAGGCTCTAATACAACCGGAAGATGTGTCCAATGCACCAGATCCTTACTTGCTGCATGTCCCCAGTACATATTATTCCACTCCTGTCCAAAAGGATTCATCTGATAGAAAAGGTGATAATAGCCCTTAAACCAGCAAAGTCCGTTAGGATCATTATTCCAGTTCACAACCGGCGAAAAATGATACTGTTCTCTATATGGAGTATCTATGAAATGAAGGAACTCTTCTTTATTCATTTCTTTATAATTGTCTGTAGTATCCAGCACACAGATTCCATTTTCCATAATGTTTTCACATTCGCTTAAATAAGCAAACGTTATTGTGCAATCCTGTGTTGAGATTTCATATTCTGTATTTCTGCTTACCGGAAATTTGATCCAGTTTCCATAGATATGTTTCGGTTCTTTTGTCTCTGTTGTGCTTTCTTTTACATTTTTCAGGAGCACACTGCCTTTTTTGCCTTCATCCGGTTTTACAAATAATTCCAGACACTCATAATTTCCTGTGTACATACGTAAATCCCCTTTCTGATATTTGTCACATTTAGATGTGGTACCCGTTCCATATATTTTCAAAAAATATAACGCAGGTTTCCTACGCTTTTATATATGGTACCCGTTCCATTTATTTGGATTATATAATGAATAATACTATTTGTCAACACACTTCTGATTCTTCTCCATGTCTCACAAATATAGGAAAGCTCTTTGTACACTTTTCACATATGCCAAAGAGCTTTTCTATAATTTTTTGTATTAATGCTGTCACCTATAGATTCACAGGATATGTAGTCTGTCCCTGACGCACCTCTACCGGAATAATTTGCTTGTGAGGAACCGGACGACGTTCTTCGATAAGATCAACCACCGAGTTTGCACTGATTTCCGCAAGCATTTCTATGTTCTGGCAGATACTGGTTGCTTCCGGATAACAAAGTCTGGTGATATCTGTTCCATCATAAGTAACAACCCTAAAGTTATCCGGAACTTTTCTGCCTGCTTCCATAGCCAGATGCATATAATAAAGTGCAGGCTGATCAGTCCCAAATACACCATCTATCCCATCACACTTCTGCATCGCTTTTCTGGCTATTTCCCGGTAATCTTCATGACCAAATTTGTTCCACTCCATAATCACATCTATGACTTCCACTCCATGCTCTGTCAGAATGGTTTCAAGAATAGCATGTCGGTCATTAGCCGCAATATCAGGAGCCACACCTGAAATATTCAGGACTTTCTTACATTTATTTTTTATTAAAATATTAGCAGCCATTTCTCCTCCGGACATATGGTCCGATCCTACCATGGGAATTCCAGAACCGAAATCTCTGTCAAGGGAAACAATTGTTTTCTTTCTCTTCAGATACTCATCACCTTCCAGCGTATGTGATCCGGTAATAATACCATCTACCATATTTCGATCCAGCATATCCAGAAATTCCCGTTCTCTGTTACTTATACCTATGGTATTTCCAATCAGTGTCTTGTATCCCATTTCATAAAGAGCTGCCTCCGTTTGTCTCACATAACTAGAGAAAAACGGATGATCTACATCTGGTACAAGAATACCTACGATTCCGGTTTTATTGCGGAACAGATTTCGTGCCAGCTCATTAGGTTTATATTGTAATTCTTCAATTGCACTTTCTATCTTTTTTCTTGTATCTGCAGATACATAACCAGTTCCATTTATAACTCTGGAAACGGTTCCCACCCCTACGCCTGCTCTGCGCGCTACATCTCTTATACTCGCCATACCTACTTTTCCTGTTCTGTTATTACTTTTCACAATCACATAATAATTACTGTTCATACGCCTATCCTGCAAGGTGTTTTGACATGCATATACCAAAATTCCATTGCTGCAGGCAATCTGGAATAAATTTTAATAAGATAAGTATAGCACTGCGCATTTGTTCTTACAATTAATAAGTTGCCGAAAAGTGGCCCTTTCTTTCGTCAAACTGGAACATGTTCCAGTTATGTATCCAGACAGTCCTGCACAGACTGCCTCTTTTTTCCAACTCTTATACCATACAATTTACGTTTTATACTTATTAAACATCTCCGCTTACTTCTGTTCTTCATTTTTGTTTTATGTAAAAAGGATGCCGGGGGACAAATCCGACATCCTTTTTGCTGTTAACTTATGTTTATTTGCAGCAATCCTCATAAATAATACATTTGAGAGGTTTGCTATAGAAATGATGCAATTTATTTGTTATCCTGCTACTATTATTCGCCTCTGTGTTTACCCTGAGACAGATCCTCCACTACTTTTGCATAGTATTTATCTACGCTGAAGAATGCCATGCAGATTACCGGGAAGTATTCCTGCATTTCTGCGATGTCCTTTTTCAGCTCTTTTACATATTTCACGTACTCTTCTACAGTCTGCTGGCAGCCCTTCATTTCTGCAACCATCAGATACTGATGAATATCCAGAACTACGTTCTTGTATTTGTCTTCACGCATAAAATCTTTCCATGCTTTTAAGCAGAATGCATCATGGAATACCACATATTTGTCTTCCGACATATGTTTGCGGATTCTGTCGTATGCTTCCAGATAAAAACCACGGATGAATTCCATTGTATTTAGCTTTGTTCCTTTAGCTTTCTCAGGATCAACCGCAGGATAGCGTTCTGTATCCTTCATGGATTCCCACATATCTTCCAGTATTGGCTCGTTCAGGATCTCAATTCCCCATAATCCTTTTCTTGTTCCGTATCTCTCTGCCAGTCTTTCCAATACTGTAAGCTCGAACTCCACTTCGTCCGGCTCCTGTGACCATTTGCATACACCACTGATTCCACCGTTGTCAAATCCATTCTGGCTGTCCGGTGCTGTATGAAGATCAATCAGAATCTGCAGTCCATATTTTTCAGCCCAGTTAAATGCTTTATCCAGTTCTTCAATACATCCGATGAATGGTTCTCTGTCACCGAAAATGAAATATGGAACCAGGATTCTCACTGCATCCATTCCCATGGATTTAATTCTTGTGAAGTCTCTTTCTGTAATGTACTCAGAACGATGGATCTTGATTCTTGCTTCATAGACTTCTTTCTGATATTGCCACCAAAAATATCTGGGTGGAGCAGTCCAAAGATTACATTTTCAAACATTTACACGAAAAAATCCGCATCCAGGATATTGCAGAGTATCTGCATCTGAATGCGAATTATCTTTCTGAACTATTCAGGCAATGCGAAAACGTTACTCTTACGGATTTCATTTTACAGGAAAAGGTAAAGCTTACCAGGAATCTTCTGGCTTGTTCCCCCTATTCTTATATTGAAATCGCCACTTATCTGGGATTTTCCTCTCAGAGTCATCTGGGAATTTTCGCTGTTATGCCATTCCATTCACTGTTTTATACTTATACAGCATCTCCGCATGATTCTGCTCCTCAATCTGGATATCTGCCAGCAGCTTGCGTACACCACTGTCGCCAAAGGCAAATACATCATCATTGTATGTTCCTGACACCAGCTTCTCTGTACCAATACAGTCTGTTGCAAGAAACGCATCGTGCTCTTTGTCTTCCGGTGAACTCATAGCTGTATAGACCGCTTTTGGCTGATAATCTCTGCCTGATCTGTCATTACAGTTACATTCAGGCACACTTCCGGAAAGAATCA
>OGRJ01002353.1_pt1 | contig 13816 bp, 10 predicted proteins | sample 1553411 | NCBI WGS metagenome assembly OGRJ01 (sample SAMEA2580084, study PRJEB22360) | human gut metagenome | biome: human gut; feature: human-associated habitat; material: faeces | place: Denmark | collected 2008/2010
CCGTCCGCTCAGGGAGTCAGTCGGCAGCGGCATCGGGTCCAAGGCCGAGCAGCAGATATCCCGCGTGCTCAGCGGCTTGGTCACATCGGTCGCGTCGGCCAAGAACCTGGTCGTCATCCACACGCCTTCGGGCGCGGCCCAGTATGTGGCAAGCGTCATCGACAAGCAACCCATCGACGGCGTGCTCGGCACCATCGCGGGCGATGACACGGTGATGGTGATATGCGCCGAGGACGACATCGCCTTCGAGCGCTCGCGTCGAAGAACTGAATCGCTCGGGAAGGGGCCCGTTTCAGTATTCGCCACACCGATTGCATAAATATACAGATATTCGTATATACTTGCAGCAGTTTGTTTTTGTAGAAAGGCATCCCATGGCAGACAACAACCGAATCGTACTCGCATATTCCGGTGGCCTTGACACCTCCGTGGCCATCCCGTACCTCAAGGATCGTACCGGCAAGGACGTCGTCGCGGTGTCCCTCGATGTCGGCCAGGGCGGCGAAAGCCTGGAGACCATCAAGAACCGTGCGCTCGCCTGCGGTGCCGTCGAGGCGTATGTGGTCGACGCCCGCAACGAGTTCGCCAACGAGTACTGCATGAAGGCCCTGAAAGCCAACGCCATGTACGAGGGCGTGTACCCGCTGGTCTCCGCCATCTCCCGTCCGCTGATCTCCAAGCACCTCGTGCGTGCCGCCCACCAGTTCGGCGCCGACACCATCTCCCACGGCTGCACCGGCAAGGGTAACGACCAGGTGCGTTTCGAGGTTTCCATCTCGTCCATCGACCCGACCCTGAGGGCAATCAGCCCGATTCGCGACCTGTCGCTGACCCGTGACGTCGAGATCGCGTTCGCCAAGGAGCACAAGCTGCCGATTACCCAGACCGAGAAGTCCCCGTACTCCATCGACCAGAACGTGTGGGGCCGCGCCATCGAGACCGGCTTCCTTGAGGATCCGTGGAACGGCCCGACCAAGGACTGCTACTCCTACACCGACGACCCGGCGTTCCCGCCCGTCGAGGACGAAGTGGTCATCGAGTTCAAGGAAGGCATTCCCGTCAAGATCGACGGCCGCGACGTCACCCCGCTGCAGGCCATCGAGGAGATGAACCGCCGCGCCGGCGCCCAGGGCATCGGCCGTATCGACCTGATCGAGGATCGTCTGGTCGGCATCAAGTCCCGCGAGCTGTACGAGGCCCCGGGCGCCGTGGCTCTGATTACCGCACACCAGGAGCTGGAGAACTGCTGCCTGGAGCGCGAACAGCACCGCATCAAGCGTGACATCGACAAGCGCTGGGGTGAGCTGGTGTACGATGCGCAGTGGTTCAGCCCCGCCACCCAGTCGCTCAACGCCTTCATCGAGGACACCCAGAAGTACGTCTCCGGCGAGATTCGCATGGTGCTGCACGGCGGTCGCGCCGTCGTCACCGGCCGTCGCTCCGACAGCTCGCTGTACGACTACAACCTCGCCACCTACGACTCCGGCGACAGCTTCGACCAGAAGTCCTCCAACGGCTTCATCGACATCTACGGCCTGCCGTCCCGCGTGGCCGCCGCCCGCGACGTCAAGTTCGGCAACGGCATCGAGGTGCCGAAGAACACCGTCGAGTAATATCGTCGAACGGCTCCCGCTGATTTGCAAGGCTCTTTTGCGCATATGCGCAGGGGAGCCTTTTGCCTTACTTGAGGACAACTGACATGACAGGTGTACACCCGCTTGGGAACAGCGTAAGTTCGTGGATTTCGTTGAAGCTTCAGGTATTCGGAACAAAGACAACTTGCAGCTCGAAAGCTATTCGGTATCTAACGATCGCGGTTTTGTGCCTCAAGATGAGCAGTTCGAAAACGGCGGAACAATGCGAGATGCCGACAAGACAGCGTACTGGATTGTCGAGCCTGGGTCTTTTGCCTACAACCCCGCAAGAATCAATGTTGGCTCAATTGGCTATCAATCTACCAGGAAAAACGTAATCGTCAGCTCCTTATACGAAGTATTCAAGACGGATCATTCTTGCGACGATCGCTTCTTGTGGCACTGGTTCAAATCATCGCTTTTTACAAAGCAAATTGAAATGCTTCAAGAGGGCGGCGTGAGACTGTACTTCTTCTTTGACAAACTTCAAAAGAGCGAGATTTGGATGCCCAATGTCGACGAGCAGAGAATAATCGGACAGCAATTTGACCAACTAGATTCTTTAATCACCCTTCATCAGCGTAAGCGGCAGTGGTTGAAATGGTTAGATGAGGGTGGAGAGGGCACGCATCACGATATCGACATCCTTGTTTTCAAGTTCGCGGATGACATGAAGATAAGTGTCCTGTGTGGTGTTCATGCTTGCATGACCAAGTCGCTTGGACACACTGGCAATCGATACGCCGGCAAACAACAACAGCGAGGCATGGGTGTGCCTTAACCCATGAATCGAAATCACGGGAACGTTGGCCCGTTCGCAATGCCTGGCGAGGATATTATTCGCGGTGGAGTTATACACCTTGCCATTCACGAAAATGGGGTCGCTCGCAGGCATATCTTTCAGGAGCGTTGAGAGCTGCATGATAAGCTGCCAATCGAGCTGCACCTTTCGTACGGAGGATGCGTTCTTGGTGGGGACGAATCCTCCGCCGTTCTTGTAATCCCATGTTTTACTGACCGAAAGGGTCTGATGCACGAAATCAAAGTCGTCGGGTGTGAGTCCCAAAGCTTCCGAGAACCGTAACCCGGTTTTCGCCACCAACAGTATCAGCCAATCCCAGCTTGGTCCCTTGCCGAGTTCGAGATCCGCAAGGACCGCATGAAGCTCGAACTGATTGAGATACTTCGTTTTCTTCGAGCATGGCGGCTTGCCCTTGATGATTGCCTTACGAGTCGGGTCGCGCTGAATCAGCCCTTCGTCGACCGCGTCAAGAATGGCTCCTTTCAATTGATGATGGAAATCCATCGTCGTCTGGCGTTCGTGATGTTCGGCGTAGCCGTTGATGAGCTTCTGATAGTTCACGCGATCCATGTCGGCGAGTTTGAGATCGGGAATGAGCCGGCCCAACCATGCCTGCGTGAGCCGGTATTTCTTCATGGTCACTTCACGAATTGCACCTTCCTTGTATACGCTGATCCATTGCTCGTAGTAATCGCAGAACAACGTTTCGGCGTTGGTGTTGCCTTCGGTCATACGGTCTTCTCTTTTCTGGTTGATATGCGCTTACGCCGATGCCGGATATATCACCAGCTAACCATATGAATGAGCGCACGCGGATGATGCGGCTTTCGCGCTTACGCTGATGAAGGGTGATGAGGTCGTCAAGGTGATTGAAGAACTGGCCAATTACTTTTTGCTCAGACTTGCATGGCATGAGAATACTTGCATTGCTGACAAGCTCTTTGTTGAGATTGTTGACGGTACTTCCAGAAGCGAGCATACGATACTGATTGAGCATTTTCGGGGTACCAAGCATGTGGCAAAGATACATTGGATCAAAGCTTTTCGGCTCATCCCGAATCAACAACCAACCATCATGAATACAGCCTTCTATCGCCATTATGTATGGTCTGCCAAAGCTCATTGAATTGGACAGAATCAAATCGCCAGGGTGCACTTGCCGGGTCTTGCTCAGGCCCTCAGGTTTTATTTTCTCGGAGGTCTTACTGATATACCGACCAAGCGAAGGAGCATCGCCAATCTTGACCCAATTCAAACCATTGGTGTCATCCGTTATGTATTCATCGATCGGACGTGGTGAACCACCTCGTTCAATAACGACAAGTTCACCCAACTTACGCTGTTCCCAAGCGGGTATATAATTAATGCATTTATACTGCGGTTTGAAAGCGTGGGATGCGATGACGTACTCTGATTTGATTGAACATGAGGCTGGTGAAACAGAGATACGCTCATATCTAGTAGACGGTGACGTGGTGCCAGTTACCATGCGCATTCCCGCTAACCTGCGGGATTCTGCCAAAGAAGCCGCGTCTCTGAGAGGAATGAGCTTCTCGGCGTTCGTAAGGACATGCATGATCAATGAGTTGGCGAAGGGCGGCAAGTAATTGATTGCGCTCACCGCCATGACCATACAAATAATTGACAACAATCCGGATGGTATCCGTATTTGCCGGGTGGACGGGGAATCGCTTGTCACTGTCGTGGTGCCCAGAGACATGTTGGGCGAGGCGAAGTGTCTTCCCGATCTGCCAGACCGCGGTGTGTATTACCTGCTTGATGAGGATCATGGTGTGCTGAGTCGTGTGTACGCGGGGCAAACCACGAGGGGACTTGTCAGACTTGATGCGCACAAGACTAAAAAGGAGTTCTGGAACAAAGCCATCATGTTCCTCGATAACGATGTCAATATCGACCGTGATGTTCTGGACTCGCTTGAGGTGAAGGCCATCGATTACGTGCGTGAACACGGCTCATATGAGACCGATAACGGGAATACTCCCGCTCCTCGCATGAACCCATACAAAGAGCAGCGGGTGGAGGACCTGCACGGCAGCATTCTTTTCCGCATGCGCGTGCTCGGATATGATCTCGACCGCAAGGAGACAACGCCGGTTGCAGTGAATACCGTGTTCCACACCAAGAAGAATGGCGTGCGTGCGACTGGACGATACAACCGGGATACCGGCCGTTTCACGGTTCTTTCGGGCTCCGAGGTGGACCTTGGTCATGCGGTGATCAAAAATCAAGGAGCCGTGGCAGCTCGACGGCAGCTTTTCGCCGCGCAGACAGGCAAAGTGATTCTTGCGGACGATGTCGAGCTGTCCAGTCCCTCCTCCGCCGCTGTATTCGTTCTCGGCGGCAGCCAAAACGGGTGGATCGAATGGGTCAATGAGCAGGGGCAGACCCTTGATTATGTGTACAGAAGCAAGGAGCATATGAATGAATAAGCAGCAGCTCGCCGCCAAGATCTGGGAGTCGGCCAACAAAATGCGCTCGAAGATCGAAGCCAACGAATACAAGGATTACATCCTCGGCTTCATCTTCTACAAGTTCCTTTCCGAGACCGAAGTCACTCGTCTGCATGCTGATGGCATGGGGGACGAAGACCTCGAAGAATTGCGGGAGGATGATACCGAGACCGCGCAGTATGTGCGCGATCTGTGCGGCTACTTCATCTCCTACGATAACCTGTTCTCCACATGGGTGGCGAAGAAGGGGGATTTCGCCATCGCCAATGTGCGCGACGCGCTTTCCGCGTTCGACCGCAACATCGACCCTGCCCGCAAGCGCGTGTTCGCGGGCATCTTCGACACCTTGCAGACCGGCCTGTCCAAACTCGGCACCGATGAGAAAAGCCGCAGCAAGGCCGCACGTGACCTCATCTACCTCATCAAGGACATTCCGATGGACAGCCGGCAGGACTACGACACCCTCGGCTTCATCTATGAATACCTGATCAGCAATTTCGCCTCCAACGCGGGCAAGAAGGCCGGCGAGTTCTACACGCCGAGCGAGGTCTCACAGCTCATGAGCGAAATCGTGGCCTGGCATCTCGCCGGCCGTGAGGAAATCAACATCTATGACCCCACAAGCGGTTCGGGTTCGTTGCTCATCCACATCGGCCAGGCGGTGGCCCGTCGCAACGGCAACCCGAATGACATCAGGTATTACGCGCAGGAACTCAAGGAGAACACCTACAACCTTACGCGCATGAACCTTGTCATGCGCGGCATCCTGCCGGACAACATCGTGGCCCGCAACGGAGACACACTGAAAAGCGACTGGCCGTGGTTCGACACCGACGAGACCAAGGATGAGACCTATGAGCCGCTGTTCGTGGACGCTGTGGTCTCGAATCCTCCCTACTCCCAGAATTGGGAACCGCCGGAGGCCGGCGAGGATATCCGCTTCGAATACGGCATCGCGCCCAAGTCCAAGGCGGACTACGCCTTCCTGCTGCATGACCTCTACCATCTGCGCGACGACGGCATCATGACCATCGTATTGCCCCATGGCGTGCTGTTCCGTGGTGGTGAGGAAGGCACTATTCGCCGGAACCTAGTGGAGAACCACCACATTCAGGCCATCATCGGCTTGCCCGCGAACATCTTCTTCGGCACCGGCATCCCCACCATCGTGATGGTGCTGCGCAAACATCGCGACGACGATCATGTGCTCATCGTGGACGCTTCCAAATACTTCACCAAGGAAGGCAAGAACAACAAGCTGCGTGCGAGCGATATCAAACGCATCGTGGATGCGGTGACAGGGAATCGTGACGTCGATAAGTTCAGCCGCTTGGTGGGTATTGATGAGATTCGGCAGAACGACTATAACCTCAATATTCCTCGCTACGTGGATTCCTCCGACAATGCCGAGAGCTGGGATGTGTATTCCACTATGTTCGGCGGCATTCCTAAGCGGGACATCGATGCACTCAGCAAATATTGGACCGTGTTCCCCGGACTACGCCGGTGCCTTTTCGCGGAGGAGAACGGCCATTCGGCCAAGCTCGCCGTGCAAGACGTTCGTGAGGCGGTGAATGCCGACTCAGATGTGAAGGCATATATCCAGCGTTATCGTGAGGCGTTCATCGATTATCCGGCTTATATACGCGGTGAATTGGTGGGTAATGCCGCCAATGTGAGCATTGCCGCCGAAGAGGAGACTCTGACAAATGATCTGCTGCGTCGTTTGGCTGGTATCCCTCTCGTAGACGCCTATGCGGCGTATCAGGTGCTTGACGATAGTTGGCAAAAGACTATCTCCATCGACCTTGAAACCATACAGGCCGAGGGACATGACGCCGTTCGCAAAGTCGATGCCAATATGGTCGTCAAGAAGAAAGGCGGTAAGGATGTCGAAGTGCCGGACGGCTGGGTCGGGCATATTCTGCCGTTCGATCTCGTACAGGGGGAATTACTTAACTCTGATCTTGCGGAAATTGCCACATTTGAATCTCGGCTGAGTAAGATTGGCGGCGAAATCGCTGACATTCTTGAAAATCTGGATGAGGATGACAAGAGTTCGACTGATGCCGTCAGCGAGGATGGAGATTCTTTCGTTGCCGCTGAATTGAAGAAAGCAGTGAAATCGATCGGGAAGAATCCCGAGACTGACTTTGACCGTGCTCTTGTGAGTGCACAGCGGTTGTTTGATGAAGAGCGTGAAGTCAAAAAGAACGTTAAGAATCTCCGTTCAGCGCTTGATGAAAAGACCCGGACCGTTATTGAAGGACTGAGCGATGAACATGCTGATGACTTGCTTGCTGCCAAGTGGGTGGAACCATTGCAGCGCAAGCTTGAGGAACTCCCTCAGACGGCTGTTGATGAGTTGATTGCAGCGGTGAATGCGCTGAACGACAAGTATTCGACCACATACTCTGATGTGTGCGAACAGATCGAACAGGCTGAGGCAGAACTTGGCAATATGCTTGGTCAACTAACCGGCAATGAGTTCGATATGGCCGGTATTGCCGAGCTGAAGACCCTGTTGGGAGGTGAATGATGACTGAACAGGCGAAAGTTCCTGCGATTCGTTTCGCTGGTTTTACTGACCCTTGGGAACAGCGTAAGTTGAGTGAAGTAGCAACGTTTGGCGGCGGGCATACTCCGCCAATGGCAGATCCCGATAACTATGAAGATGGATACGTGCTGTGGGTTACATCCCAGGACGTGAAATCTAATTATCTTGATAGAACTACGACTCAGATAACTGAGAAGGGCGCAAAAGAGTTGACTCTTTATCCTGCGGGTTCTTTAGTAATGGTAACGAGGAGCGGGATTCTTCGCCATACCCTTCCGGTGGCTGAACTGCGCAAACCTTCAACTGTTAACCAGGATATTCGCGTCATTCTGCCCCAAGGCGAGTGCTGTGGAGAATGGCTACTTCAGTTCTTTATTTCGCATAACAAGGAATTGCTGCTTGAGTTTGGCAAGACTGGAACAACCGTAGAAAGTGTTGACTTTGGCAAGATCAAAGACATGCTTTTGTATATGCCAAGCACCGTCGAGCAACAGCAAATTGGCGACTATTTTGCTAAGCTCGACTCCCTCATCACCCTTCATCAGCGTAAGTATGACAAGCTCGTCGTGTTCAAAAAATCGATGCTTGAAAAAATGTTCCCGAAGGATGGCGAGTCCGTACCCGAGATTCGTTTCGCTGGTTTTACTGACCCTTGGGAACAGCGTAAGGCCAGTGAGGTGTTCCAAATCGTTGATGATAGAGGCCATCCGACACTGCCTGTTCTGTCGGCGACGCAGAATCAAGGCATGATATATCGCGATGATTCTGGTCGATATATCGGGCATGACGAGAGCAACGAAATCGGATATAAGCGTGTGCTTCCCGGAGACTTCGTTGTTCATCTCAGGTCATTTCAAGGGGGCTTCGCACATTCGCAGTATGAGGGCATAACGTCGCCTGCATACACGGTTTTTAGAGCGAAGGAACCAACATCGCATTCAGATCGATTCTGGAAGCACTGGTTTATATCCGAACATTTCATTGCCGGTCTATCGACGGTGACTTATGGGATTCGCGATGGCCGCAGCATTAGTGTTGATGAGTTCATGAACACCTTTTTGGCATTTCCCGCTGTCGAAGAACAAGCAGCTATCTCCCGTTTACTTGATTATCTCGACGACCTCATCACCCTTCATCAGCGTAAGTTGGAATTGCTGCGGAACATCAAGAAATCCTTGCTTGACAAGATGTTCGTGTGAGGGGAGGAATCGCCATGGAACCATTCGATATCGCGAAGCTCGCCTCATATCGCGAGAATAACCGGATCGAGGCGAAGTCCGCGAAGGGCGGCCTCCCGCGCAGCATATGGGAGACCTACTCCGCCTTCGCCAACACCTATGGCGGTGTCATCCTGCTTGGTGTCAAAGAACGCGAAGACGGCACATTTGAAACAGTCGGGCTCACACCAGTGGAAGCGGAACATCTTCGCCAGGACTTTTGGAACACGGCCAGCAACCGGTCCAAGGTGAGCGCCGTGCTGCCCATCGAATCGGAAGTTGAAGTGCTCGAAGCGGATGGTGGGATAGTGCTGGCTATTCACGTTCCGCGCGCTCCGCGTGACGAACGCCCCGTGTATATCAATAATGATCTCTTCGGGGGAACCTACCGTCGGCGTGGTGAGGGCGACTACCGTTGCACGCGGCAGGAGATCTCAGCAATGCTCCGGGATCAGGGAGCTGAGACGATGGATTCCAAGGTGCTGGACGATCTCACTGTTGCCGACTTCAATACAGACACAGTGCGGGCATATCGCAATCGTTTCCGTGCGGTACGTCAGGGCAGTTCTTGGACCGATCTCGATGACGAGCGTTTTCTGCGTGCTGTTGGCGCGGCAATGGTGAGCCGAGAAGACGGTAAGCTTCATCCTACGTTCGGCGGTCTGCTTATGTTCGGCAACGACTATGACATCGTGCGCGAATGTCCGCATTATTTCCTTGATTATCAGGAGACTCTAGATCCGACGATTCGTTGGACTGATCGTGTCCATTCCGGCGATGGCATGTGGTCAGGCAACCTCTTTGATTTCTTTTTCCGCGTGAATCTCAAACTTGCCGAGTCTCTGAAGACCCCTTTCAAACTTAATGGCATCTTCCGCGTTGATGACACTCCCATGCATAAGGCAATTCGCGAGGCATTGGCCAACTGTTTGTTCAACGCTGATTACTATGGCGTGCGTGGTGTGGTGGTCAGACGCGCACCCGATAGATTGGTGTTCGAAAATCCGGGCGATATCCGAACGGGTGTTGAGCAGATGCGTCTTGGCGGGGTGTCTGATCCGCGCAACGGTCTTGTCATGAAGATGTTCAGCCTAATCGATGTGGGCGAGCGAGCTGGTACGGGTGTCCCCGATGTGTTCGCCACATGGGCGAATGCAGGACTTCCTGAACCACGGATTGAAGAGAACTTCGGAGAAGCTGATCGCACGATACTCACGCTCATGTTGGAGGCGGATGCCAAGCCTGATAACAATGAGCAGATATCTGACGATTATGAGCAGATAAATAGTTCGAATGAGCAGATATCTGACGATTATGAGCAGATAAATAGTTCGAATGAGCAGATAACTGACAATAATGAGCAGTTAAATGGTTTGAATGAGCAGATAACCGAGAGACAGCGAGTCATTCTTCATTTTGTAGAGAAGAGCCCCAGCGCGACATACGATGATATGGCGCGTGCTGTGGGAGTCTCATCAGCGACTGTGCGAAGGGATGCTGAGATACTCATTGGGTGTGGATTGCTTAAGCGCGTCGGCTCGCGAAAGGCAGGACACTGGGAAGTTCGGGGAGAGAAGAATCATGATATTCGATAGCGAATCGGTGTTTGAGGAAAACGTCATCACCGTGCTTAAGCAGCATGGATGGAAGGACGGTGTCCTGCGCTATCCAACTGAGCGGGATTTGCTCGACAATTGGAAAGACATACTGTACCGCAACAACAACGACATAGACAGGCTTGGCAAATACCCGCTGACGGACGGGGAAATGGCACAGATAATCGAGCAGATCGAGACCCTGCGAACGCCGCTCGCGCTCAATTCGTTCGTCAACGGGCGTACCGTGTCTATCACGCGTGACAACAAAGAAGATGTGGCGCATTTCGGCAAGGAAGTCAGTCTCTACATCTATGACCGCAAGGAGATCGCGGGCGGCAAAAGCACCTACCAAATCGTTCAGCAACCGGTCTATCCAGCCAAGAACACGATGCTGAACTCGCGGCGCGGCGACCTCGTGCTCCTCATCAATGGCATGCCATTGATCCATATCGAGCTCAAGAGAAGCGGCATACCCGTCAGCCAAGCGACCAATCAGATCGAAAAATACGCGCACGAAGGCGTGTTCACCGGCCTGTTCCGTCTCGTGCAGATCTTCGTGGCCATGACCCCCGACGACGCCGTCTACTTCGCCAATCCCGGCGCGGACAAATTCAATCCAAGCTATTACTTCCATTGGGCGGACTACAACAACGAGCCTATCTGTGGCGGGCAACACCCAGGCAAAGACGAATGGAAGCTGTTCATCGGAGGCACTTCCGGCACCGCCGGCCTGCTGTCCATTCCCATGGCGCACCAGCTCATCGGCTTCTACACCATCGCTGATTCAGCGGATGGATGCCTTAAGGTGCTGCGCAGCTACCAGTACCTCGCAGCGAACGCCATCTCCGATGTGGTGAGGAAATGTGATTGGGAACAGCGGCCAGTTACCCCAGGACGACCCGGCGGCTATGTGTGGCACACCACCGGTTCAGGCAAGACCATGACCAGCTTCAAATCGGCTCAGCTCATTGCTGACTCGCATGACGCCGACAAGGTCGTGTTCCTCATGGACCGAATCGAACTGGGCACCCAATCGTTGAAGGAATACCGTAGCTTCGCCGATAGCGAGACGGAAGTGCAGGGCACGGAGAACACCGGCGTATTGCGGGATAAACTCAACAGCACCGATGTCAACGACACTCTGATTGTCACCTCTATCCAGAAGATGAGCAACGTGAAAGCAGGGGAGCGGGGCGTCACCCAGACATGGCTGGATCAACTTGCTGCACGACGTATCGTCTTCATCGTGGACGAATGCCATCGCTCCACCTTCGGCGACATGTTGCAAGTCATCCGCCGTTCCTTCCCCAACGCGCTGTTTTTCGGATTCACCGGCACACCCATTCTGGACGAAAACCAGAAGAAGAATTCCACCACTGCCATGGTATTCGGCCGTTGCCTGCACCGGTACAGCATCGCTGACGGCATTCGTGACCATAATGTACTCGGATTCGATCCGTACATGGTGACCACGTACAAGGATTCTGAAGTCAGACGTGCCGTGGCTCTCGACAAGGCGAAAGCTGAGAGTACGGAAGATGCACTTGCTGACCCCATTAAAGCTAAGGTGTTTCAGCATTACATGGATAAATCCGAGGTCCCTATGGGGCCGATGGTTGATGGCGCTGGAAACCGTATCAGTGGCATCGAGGATTTCCTTGGACGAGACCAATATGGCATCGACTCACCGCATCCGAACATGGTGGTCTCGGACATTCTCGAACAGTTCCCGGTGCTCAGCCATGCGGGCAAATTCCATGCGATGCTCGCCACTAGCTCCATTCCTGAAGCTGTCAACTATTATCACTTGTTCAAGCAGCAAGCACCTAAGTTGCATGTAACGGCGTTGTTCGATCCCAACATCGACAACAACGAAGGAGCAACGGATAAAGAAGATGCGCTGACTGAAATCATCACCGATTACAACGAGGCGTTCGGCAAAGAGTTCATCATCCCCACATGGCCGGCGATGAAGAAAGATATTTCGTCGCGACTATCGCATAAGAGTCCGTACGGCGGCATAGCAGCAAACCGCAGTCAGCAGCTCGATTTGCTCATCGTCGTGGACCAGATGCTCACCGGATTTGACTCAAAATGGGTGAATACGCTGTATCTCGACAAGATTATCGACTACGAAAGCATCATTCAGGCGTTCAGCCGCACGAATCGCCTGTTCGGGCCGGACAAGCCGTTCGGAGTCATCCGCTACTACCGCAAGCCGCACACCATGTACGGCTTCATCGAAGCGGCGGTGAAACTGTACTCCGGCGACAGGCCGCTTGATTTGTTCGTGCAGAAACTGCCCGCGAACGTGAAATCCATGGATACACGGTACTTGGAGATTCTCGACGTGTTCACGGATAACGGGGAATCGGACCTCATGCAGCTGCCGGAATCGGTGGAGGCCAGACGCAAGTTCGCCAAGGAGTTCGTAGAGCTGAATCGTTACCTTGAAGCGGCGAAAGTGCAGGGTTTCGACTGGAACACCACGGAATACAAGGTCGATGGCACGGATGCCGACGATGCGGATGAGAACGATGGCGGGAACGGCGAACCTGATATCGTGCGTCCCCAAATTGACGAACGCACATATCTGATTCTCGCCCAGCGGTATAAGGAGCTGTTCGATGATGACAGCTGCACCGGAGAACCGGACGATGACGGGAGATGTGACCCCGAAGCGCCTTATGAGCTGGAAGGGTATCTCACCGAAATCGACACCGGACTGATCGACACCGACTACATGAATGCCAACTTCGTCAAATGGCTCAAGGCACTCAAGGAGGACAGTCCGGAGTTGGCGGAGATGTCCGCACAGCTGCACCGATCCTTCGCTGCGCTTTCGAGGGACGAACAACGACTTGCTGAGCTGTTCCTGCATGATGTGGAGCGTGGCGATGTGGAAGTCGAGGAAGGCATGACGCTGCGGGACTACATCACGCGCTATGCCAAACGAGAGAAAGATGAGCAGATCGACAAGCTCGTGGATCATCTCGGCGTTGACAGGTCGTTGCTTGAAGAACTCACCGTCAGATATATCAATGAGAAAAGTCTGAACGCATTCGGCCGATTCGACGCCCTGCGTGACACCATCGACGTGCCACGGGCGAAATCGTTCTTCGAGCGATGCATGAATGTGACGCTGCCGAATTTCAAAGTGAAAGTACAGGCGTCGAAACTGTTGAAACAGTTCGTGCTCGAAGGCGGGTTCGACATCGACGAGGAGGTCTCGCACTGGCGATTCGCCCTCTGACGGTTTTGTAACGCTGTACGGTGCCATTCCTGCTGGTGCTTGTGTATGTCTGGCCGCTCGACCGGAGAGCCGCCACGGGAATGTATCACAACGCTGATAGTCTGGCAGACAGTCGAAACCGCACGAATATGCCCATTCTCCAAGGAGTATCGCATGGCTGAAAACACCGAATACCTCGCCCTGTGGGGCGGCCGCTTCACTTCCGGACCGTCGCCCGAGCTGGCCCGTCTGTCGAAATCCACGCAGTTCGACTGGCGACTCGCCGATGACGACATCGCCGGTTC
>OGRJ01002355.1_pt1 | contig 13808 bp, 30 predicted proteins | sample 1553411 | NCBI WGS metagenome assembly OGRJ01 (sample SAMEA2580084, study PRJEB22360) | human gut metagenome | biome: human gut; feature: human-associated habitat; material: faeces | place: Denmark | collected 2008/2010
TGTCGGAATAATATTAATAATCAGTTACATAGTTCACGTTCCGAGCCGGGCACGCAACCACTCATGCAAGAGTTTTACGGTCAGCCTTGTTCGGCAATCCAGTAGACATTCTACAGTAAGAAGGAGTGTTCCTAACCAGATACAGCTTATTTTTGTGTCAATATGCCGCATAATTCCGCGTAAAGCGCATTTTATATTCGGTAGTGCGAATATTTTCTTTGCAATTACGCACATTCCGGTGTATCACTGGCAGTTAGCGAGGAGGAATTTATCTGCCGATGCCACTTTATCGTACCAAAGATAATGTAATGTAAAAGAGAGCAAATGTTTTTGTGCGGTAGGAGGTATAATATGGCTTACAAGAAAGAAATTATTGAAATTATAGAGAAAATGGAAAACATAAGGTTTTTGGCAATGATTTATAGTTTTGCACATACTCTTTTTGAGAAAGAAAAGAAGCAGGGAAATTAATCCCTGCTTTTTCTATTTGGTAAATCTTTCAATGAACTTCCAGAATAATTCTTTATCTTCTGCTGATAATTGATAATATTTCATAATAGCTTCTCTGGCCTTAATATCATCTGTTGCTATGTTAGCACATACAGAAGAAAAATCTTTATCTGCCTTAAGCTCTTTGGGCAGTTCTCCTTTACGAATCCAATTTTCGTTAATCTCAAATGCGCGACAAATATCTTTTATAACACTGTCACTAGGATTAGCATTGTTATCATTCAAAAGTTTCCATACATATTGTGGAGTTTTGGCGATTGCCTTTCCTATTTCCGTTTGGGATTTTTGACTTTCTAACAATACTTCTCGGATTCTAGCAAGAATATCTGTCATTTCCTCACCTCCTAATATGATAGTACACCTATAAGTAAAAAAAGTCAATAATAATTTAAACTGAGTTTAAAAACATGCTTGACAATTAAACTGAGTTGTAGTAAGATTAAACCAAGTTAAAACAAGGAGGTGAAAAAATTGAAAAAAGTAGACTGGTCGATAGTAGCAATCGTACTCAGCATACTTTCCATTTTAATAAATCTTTGTTTTAGTGGACGAGATTTATTAAGAAATTTACGTTGGATATTATCTTGTCTAGGTTGGTAAGTATTGAAACAATGACAGATATTACAGAAATAATTGTTGCGACATTAGCTTTCTTCTTAGCTTTAATCGAATCAGCAACAGCAGAATCAGCTATTTGCTTTGCACTGTTAGCAATATCTTTTAATGTTTCGTATTTTTCCTCATCTGCCATCTGTTTATATACGCTATACGGCAATGGCGGATTGGTTGCCATCATTGGCATTTTAAAATCCATTTTTATCACCTCCCGTCTACTGGGAGTATATCACAAGAAAGGAGTGAGTGCATGACTACATTAGAAAGAACTGATATTGAAGATGGAAAACGTATTGTTGATATCTTTACAACTTTATCAGAAGAAAACAAGAATATGGCAATCGTTTATCTTTCCGCATTGAGAGATAAGGAGATTGCGGATTCTTATAAGGCACAGAAAGAAAGTTCATAAGTTTCTTGAGCCAAGATTACTAGAATAGAAAGGAGCAAATTTTATGAGTAAAAAGAAGAAAAAGGAAAAGGCTTCTAAGATGGTGCGAACATCAAAGAAACCTATTTCCTTAACATGTTTGATTAATAAGAAACCTATTTGTCAGATGGATATTTTTCGTTGAATGCTTCTAATGCGGATTCATAAGCATTTATGTATTCTTCGAAATAATCGACAGTTACATGAGTTTTGCCAGCATCAACTTGAGATTGACGTTTTAAATAGCAAACATCAGTGCAAACTGCAATGGCTAAATCATGTGCGCGTTTTTCATTATCAGTCATTCTTACACCTCCTTTCCAAAGGAGAGTATAACACGAAAATTTGACAGATGACAATAAAAGAAACGGTCAGAAATGACCGTCCACCGGAGCCGCCCTCCCGGTGCTGATGAGGCAGGGCAGATGGAGGTGAACAAATTGAAGAACAGAATTGCATTTTGGATGCTTTGCTTTGCACTCTCGGCAATCTGCGGTGCACTTGGTGGAGTTCTCGGTGTCTTAGTATTCAGAATAGCCACTGGACAATAATACTAGCAAGGAACCCAGTAAATCCGCCGATAACAGCACTGAACAAAGCCACTCGGAAATCATGCCGCCATTGCTGTTTCCGTAATTCTTTTTCTTTAGCTTCTTTTAGCTGCTGTTCAAGGACGCTATACGGAACAACAGAACCGTTTGCTACATTGGGTTTCTTCATATCAACATCACCTCCCATCTATAGGGAGTATACCACAAGAAAGGAGTGAACACATGTCAGAGAAAGAAAAAAATATTCTTGAGTCAATTGCAAAGGCTGTACCTAATATGTCAGAGTTTGACAAAGGCTATTTTCTTGGTGTTGGTGAGACAATCGCGAAATACAAGAATCCCGATAAATCAGATGATTCTGACCAAAAGCAGAAAGAGAGTTCATAAATCTAATTAAACCATATACAAGGAGGAAAACATGGAACAGACAAATCAGCCAATAAAAGGCTACAAAGTATTCAACCCAGACTGGACTTGCAAAAGATTTCAGTATGAAGTTGGCAAAACATTTGAGGAAGATGTGACACCTGAGTGTTGCGAAGCAGGATTCCATTTCTGCACAAAGGCAAGCGATTGTTTTAACTATTACAGATTTGATTCGAACAACAAAGTTGCGGAGGTGTTGGCACTTGGCGAGGTTGACAGCCGTTCTGATGATACGAAGTGCTGTACAAATAAGATTCAGATTGTTAGAGAGATTTCTTGGCAGGAACTTCTGACAATTGTAAATACTGGTAAGTCCTGTACAGGACTTTGTAACACCGGCGACTGTAACACCGGCGACTGTAACACCGGCGACTGGAACACCGGCGACTGGAACATTGTAAACGCATCCTCCGGATGTTTCTGTACAGAAGATCAGAAAATTCTTATTTTTGATAAGCCGTCCGATTGGACGCTCAAAGATTGGTGGAACAGTGATGCAAGATATCTTCTTAACCAGATTCCAAGAAATGTTGTCGAATGGATATATGAAGAGAATATGACTAACCAGGAAAAAAAAGAGAATCCGACATACAAGACCACCAGTGGTTATCTGAAAGTTCTGGATGAATCAGAAGCAGCTCAGATTTGGTGGGATGGATTAATCAAAAGGAACAAAGAAATTATAAAAGCTATTCCTAATTTTGATAAACAGAAATTTGAGAAATGTACCGGAATAAAAATATAAAGAGATTGTAAAGGAGATGTGAACGTGGCAGTAATCAAAACAATCAAAATGGGGTCTGGGGTAATCAGAATACATGACGATTACTGCAAGGATAATACACCGGAAGACAATCAGAGGATTGTTGATGAATGTTCAAGAATTATCTTGGACTACTACAGAAGAAAAGAAGCAAATTTGACGTAAGTGCTCCGAAGGAGAGCTGAAACCTCTCGCCTCGGAGCTGTAAACCACTAACCACACTAGCGGATTACAGGACAATCATAGCATTTCTTCCTGTATTTCGCAAGAGAACAGGAGGATTTTTTATGAAGAAAACCGAGGATAAAAGCAAATTGGATAACACAAAAGTAGCTTTTGAAAACTTCTATGCAGTGGAAGTTGTAAAAGAAGCAAAAAAGCAGACACAGAAATGGTTCTGCGCATGGGGAGTTACCATGGCAGCATTAATTCTTTCAAATGCAGCATGGGTATTTCTCAGATAGGAGGATGTAGGTGAAAAAGTATCGTAAACGAGAAATCTTGATGTCAATAGTAATCGGAATCCTTTCAACATTTCTTCCGATATGGGAGTGGACAAATGGACTTGATCGGATTCTGGCAGCAACAACTATAAGTCTGATTCTGATAGGGAATTTATAATATAAAAGGAGAAAAAATGAACGAGGAGAAAATTAAGGAGTTATTCGAATTGTGTCTGAGAGTTTCGAATGAAACGACGGCACATGTAAGCTTTGAGTATACTGCAAAAGACGACGAATCGACAATGTGCATCTATGTCTTTAATGACAAGTTCGAAATTGAAAAGCATTTTATTTTGCACCAGTTTTACAAATTTCCGTCCGAAGCTGGAAGTTTTGAGGGTGCGAAGAAATGTCTTCTGGAACTGCTTATTAATGGGAGGTGTCCTAAATAAATTTCACTGGCAATGGAGATGTAAGGGATGAATACCTGGAAATCATTACGCATAGGCATTCCGAGCCAATAAAAAGACAAGCAAACAACTATAGATTAGTAGAAAGAGAGGGAAATAAGAATGAATCTGTACGAAATCGAAAATGAAATCCTTAATTGCGTAGATATGGAAACAGGGGAAATCGTAGATATTAAAAAGCTTGAATCTCTACAGATGGAAAGAGACCAGAAAATCGAGAACATCGGTTGCTGGATCAAGAACCTTCTGGCAGATGCAAAAGCCTTGAAGGAAGAAAAGGATACTCTTGCTGCACGTCAGAAGATAGCAGAAAACAAGGCTGCTTCATTAAAAAAATATTTGTCCACATATTTGAATGGTGAGAAGTTTAAATCTGCAAAACTTTCTATTTCTTACAGAAAAAGTGATTCGATTAATATAGCGGAGGACGCAACTGTTCCAGAAGAGTACCTTAAGTATTCAGATCCTGCACCGGATAAGGTAGGACTTAAAGCGGCATTGAAATCTGGTAAAGAATATCCTGGTATCACACTTGTATCTACACAGAGCATACAGATTAAGTAGGTGATTGTATGAAGAATCTTGATTTATACAACAAGGTAAAAGAAGTACCGCAAAATGCACAGAAACCTATTACTGCCGGAAGATTAAAGGGCTTTACAGATATTAATCCGATGTGGAGAATAAAGTGCCTTACAGAGCAGTTTGGCCCATGTGGACTTGGATGGTATTACAAGACAGTCGACAAATGGACTGAGACAGTTGGTGATGAGACCTGTGCTTTTGTAATGATTGAATTATATGTTTCTTATGAGGACAAATGGTCACAGCCCATTCCTGGTACTGGTGGAAGCAAACTGTCAACCAAAGAGAGAAATGGTATTTATGTATCCGATGAATGCTATAAGATGGCAACTACGGATGCGCTTTCAGTAGCATGTAAGAATCTTGGTATTGGTGCAGATATCTATTGGAATGAAACCAAGACCAAGTATGATCAGCATAATAATCCTGGATCGGAGATTTCAGATGCGGATATATCAGCATTACGTTCGTTCATGAATAAGAATGGACTGAGTGAAAAGAAAGTTCTTGAGAAATATCGTCTTACCTCTATCAACCAGCTGACGATAGGAAATATCAAGGCGATAACGGATCCGAAAAACATAGATTATTTCAAGCAGAATTGTGGTGTTTAAATGGAATTCACAGGAAAGATTAAATCGTTAGCAAAAGATCTTGTGACAGATAAGTGGAATCTTCAGATAGAACTGAATGAGGATGCACGAGATGCTGGCGAACTGGCAAAACTTGATAAACTAGATGTTCGCCTTAAACAGCACAGAGATAAGCGCTCACTGGACGCAAATGCATATTACTGGGTATTACTCACTAAGCTTGCCAGGGTGCATGGATGGACGAATGACGAAGCTCACAACCGGCTTTTGCGTCGTTACGGACAGATAGAGCGTGTTGATGGCAACCTGATAGCTGTTTATCTTCCGGATACTGAAGAGACAGAAAACGATGTATTGAGTAAGGTTGAGTATCATCTGAAACCACTTTCAAAAACGGTAGTAACAAGAGATGGAGAGATAAAAAGAGTGTATATACTTCTCCGTGGATCCAGTACATACAACACTGAAGAAATGGCTCGGCTTATTAGTGGATTGATTGAGGATTGCAGAGACTCAGAAATCTCAGATAGTGAGATCATGACACCATTTGAGAAACAAAAACTTTATGAGCAGTATGGAATAGGTGGTGTAAATGAACAAAAGAACAAAAGCGTTACAGTTTGATGCAAAAACGCGCAAAAGAATTCTCGATAGAGATCACGGCTGCATATTTTGCCAGATTGGTTTTTATATGCATTCTTCATCCGATTTCCAATATAAGCAGCTTGATATTATGCATATTGTCAACCGATCACAGGGTGGACTTGGAATCGAACAGAATGGAGTTACCGGATGTAGATACCACCATCAGCTCCTAGATAATGGAGCAAAAGGTTTACGGCCAGATATGCTGGCATATATCGAAAAATACATGAGTTGTATCTATCCCGGATGGAATCCAAAAGAGCTTATATATAAAAAATACGGGTGCAACTAAAATTCATATAGATATATCACACGATTTTCCCTCAGGGAGTGGCCTGTTATAACTTCCTGAGGGGGAAAGGAGACGCATGAATAGTAGAAGTAAAGGGGCTGTCGGAGAAAGAGAAGTAGCCGGTATCCTTCGCGGGTATGGTTACAAGGCAAGAAGAGGACAGCAGTATTGTGGATCCAACGGAGATGCGGATGTAGTTGGTCTTCCTGGAATTCACATTGAAGTGAAGAGAAGAGAAAAACTAAATATATATGAGGCTGTAGATCAGTCGAAGAGGGATCGGAAACCGGATGAACTTCCGGCGGTGTTCCACAGGAAGAACCATTGTGAGTGGCTGGTTACGATGCCGTTTGATGAATGGATGAAGATATACAGGGAATGGGAGGCTGGTTATGGACTACGTGAAGATCAGCAGGAAAATCCTTGATTGGGAATGGTACACGGACATCAATACGAAGGTGCTGTTCCTGCATATCCTGTTAAAGGCAAACTGGAAGCCGGGACGCTTTCAGGGAACAGAAGTGCCGAGAGGCTCTTTGGCTACTTCTCAGCAGAATATGGCAGCAGAAACAGGTCTCACAATAAAGAATGTGAGAACTGCACTAAAACATCTGGAAAATACCGGAGAGGTGGCAGTCAGCCGACACCCTAAATTCAGCGTAATTACAGTAAAAAACTACAATCAGTATCAGTCGAGTGGCAGTCAAACGGCGGTCGAGGGGCAGTCAAACGGCAGTCGAGGGGCAACAATAGAAGAAGGGAAGAAGGAAAGAAAGGAAGAATATAATAAATCTCCTAAAGGAGATTATGAGAGTGGAACTCCTGAAAACAGCATCTATGCCACGATTCGTGAATTGTACAATTCCGTTTGTGGGTCGTATCCCCGCCTGGTAAAGATGTCTGAGGCAAGGAAGAAGGCTATAAATGCCAGAATGAAGACAGGTTACACTCTTGATGACTTCCAGACTTTGTTTGAAAAGGCAGAGGCTTCCGACTTCCTGAAGGGAAAAAATAAACGCAACTGGTCAGCAACATTTGACTGGTTGGTCAGTGATTCCAACATGGCAAAGGTCCTTGACGGAAACTATGATGCGAGAAAAGAGGCGATAAAAGATGAACCAGAACCAACTAACTCAGTCAGATTATGGTGAGTGTCCTGTGTGCCATGGGACTGGATGGGAGACATATTATGCCACGGTCTATGATTACGGACTTCCAGAAGAAATTCAATATGCTCGCAGATGTCCAAAGTGCAAAGGTGGTTATAGAGCACAGGACCTTACCGGAGTACCAAAAGAGTACCATGAGGCAGATCTTGGCAAGTTCGATTTTGATATTTACCAGAGAGACATGAGCAAACTGAGAGACTTGTGCACCACCTTTCTGAACCATTTCCAGAAGTGGGAAATGGCAGGAAAGGGACTGTATCTGTGGAGCAAGACACCGGGAAGTGGAAAAACCTTTTTGGCGTGCTGTCTGGCAAAATCGGTGATGATGAAATACGATCTGCAAATGCGTTTCGTGACTGCACCTGACTACATAAGTGCTGTTGGTGACAGCTACAAGCGCGATCGCGGAGAAGAGGATCCTAGTCAGGTATACCGGGATTGCAAACTTCTTGTTCTGGATGATATCGGCGCACAGGCAGACAAGGAGTGGCAACGGCAGGAAATGTTCCGTCTGATCAACAAGCGTATGGAGGACGGAAACATTACAATCTACACTTCCAACATGAGCACCGATAATCTGAATGTGGACACCAGAACCAGAGACCGGATCATTAAGACCTGTGTAGAGCTACAGATGCCAGAGGAAGGCATTCGAAAGAAAAAAGCAGCAGGAGAACAGAGACAGTTCCTTGCGAGCGTAATGGGATAGAGGAGAGAAGATGGTTAAGCAGATACTTACAAGAACCAAAGATGAGTTAAAGACAATGCAGTAGTCCAGAGTTCAGAAATACAATAAAAAGAATTTTACAAATGGGCTGCGGATGTGTCAACAGGGAAATGCAAAATATAAGAAGCATGGAAAAGAATATCGTATAAACACGGCGATGGCATTGAGTAGAGCAGACTGGCTATGAAAAGGAAACGCCAGGCTCTGAACGGCGAAGAGATGAAATGGAGTTGCAGAGAGAAGAGACGCAAAGGAGTTGCTACGAAAGGTTCTGAAATGCATAGCTACGGCATAGCTGGGCAGCGAAAATATGGGAAAAGCGGGGCAAAGGCGCTGAACGGAAAAGCTACGGCGTAGAAATGTAATGATTAGATAAGAATAGCTACGAAATGGCGGGGAGCAGCAGCGATGGCTACGGAATGAGAAGTTAAGGGACCGCAGAGGAGCGGCGGCGATGCGCTGGGCAGGGAATAACCGTGGTGGATTGAGCTAAGGCAGAGAGTAGCACGGCAATGTAAGAAAACTATAAAAATTACAAGGAGAATAGCAGAATGAAAGAATTAAAAGTAAGATTGACATTTTTGGAAGAAATTTTAGGAACAGCAAGTGCAGACCCGGAGATTCACGAAACGTTTATTGCTTCGAATGCACCAGACGCACCAACAAGAAAAGAAGAGATTGAAGCAATCGGAATTGAAGAAGTGGTTGAGAAATCCATGACCGTATTCCCGAGAGATAATGGCGTACCGATTTACTGGGATTACCAGATTAAGGGCTTTTTCAAAGATGCTTGTGGAATGCTGAGAAAGGTAACTGGTTCAAAATCTTCAAAAATAAAGGCTTACAAAAAAGAAATTGACGGTCTAATTTTCGTTGAAGAACGCAAAATTCCAATTCATTTTGAAGGTGAAATAGGAACCTGCCAGAGGCCACTGAGAGGACAAACACCGCAGGGTGAAAGAATTGCACTGGCAAATAGTGAGACAATACCTGCCGGAAGTTGGATTGAGTTTACGATCAAGTGCTTATGCGATAGCCATGAAGCAGCAGTCAGAGAATGGCTTGACTATGGAGAACTGAGAGGCATCGGACAGTGGCGCAATTCAGGTAATGGCCGCTTCAAATGGAAAGAAATATAAAAGCATGACAGGAGTGATAGAAATGCCATATAACACAGCAAGAAAGTATTATGAAGGTATCCAGACAAGGAAAGACATATATCTGTACATCATAAGATACCTGAAAGAACATAATTATCCGCCAAGCATTCCAGAAATCGCAGCAGACCTGAGCATATCTAACCATACTGTGCAGAATCATTTCGGTGAATTACTGGAAAGTGGCTTACTTGCGACAGACAACCCCGGAACGCCACGAGCGTATCGATTGACAGGATACAAGTTCAGAAAGGTGAAGGAAAAATGAGTAGCAAGTTAAAAGTCAAGAAAAAGACCAGATTTCCTGTTCAGACTTCTAATCAGGCGGCTTATGCGTTTGGACGGGCTATGCAGAACTGTTATAGACAGGTAAAAGACGTAGAGCAGCAAGCCTACGAGGATGGATTCACTGTTGGTGAGGATTGGAGCAACACGATCAACACTGTCACAACCATGATGGCTTTGAGGCGTTTATATGGCTTTTCTACGAAGCGTTTGCTTGATGTGATAAGAACTGCCAATGAGTACGTTGGAATGGCAAACAGGGGCGAAATGAGCGTTCTGAGCATGATACAGGATATTGAAGAGAACACAGATGTAAGATTTGACGAGATGAATAAGAATCTGGTTAAGAAGATGGGAGTTTGAAATGAAGTTTATAGATTTTTTCGCAGGAATCGGAGGATTTCGCAGAGGAATGGAATTAGCGGGGCATGAATGCGTTGGTTTTTGCGAATTCGATAAATTTGCCACTGCGAGTTACATCTCAATGCACTTGCTGACAGAAGAGCAGCGAAAGGCATTGGAAGATATTCCTATCAAGAAAAGACAGAAAGAAATATTAAAGGAGGAATACAGAAATGGAGAATGGTATGCAAATGACATTCGAAGAGTGTATGCCGGAGACATTCCAAAAGCCGACTGTTGGTGCTTCGGATTCCCTTGTCAGGACCTTTCGGTCGCAGGAAAGCAACTTGGATTTCAAGGAAATCGTTCAAGCTTGTTTTTCAGAGTTATGTACCTTGTCGGACAGCTCAAAGAAGAAGATAAACCCACTTTCCTTTTCATTGAGAACGTTAAAAATCTGCTTAGTGTTAATGGGGGATGGGATTTCGCCAGACTGCTCATTGAAATGGAGCAGCGGGGGTATGATGCAGAATGGCAGGTGCTCAACTCCAAAGATTTCGGAGTGCCGCAAAACCGGGAAAGATGTTTTATTATCGGACATCTTAGAGGAAGAAGTACCTCAAAAGTATTTCCTATCGAAGGAACAGACGGAAAAAATAGTGTTTCATTAAATCTTTTCGGTTGTCTTAATGGCAGAAATTCACAGCGAGATAGAGTTTATAGTGACGATGGATTAGCACCAACAATCAGCACGAAGCCGGGAGGAAACACAGAGCCTAAAATAGCAATTCCAGTATTGACACCAGACAGGGCAGAGAAACGTCAGAACGGAAGAAGGTTCAAAGAAGATGGAGAACCAATGTTCACACTGACAGGACAGGACCGGCACGGAATCGCGATTGAAGTCAAAGAAGCAACGAAACAAGGTTGTGCGGAAGGTAGAGTGGGAATTGACAGCGTGAACTTCTCGATGCCAAACAGCAAGACAAGAAGAGGAAGAGTCGGACAAGAAATCGCCAACACACTCGACACGAGTTGCAATCAAGGAATATTCGTGCAGGTATCGGAAAAATTAACGGTATATGCAGTCTGGTATGAAAAATATCAGTGTTACATAGCAATCAGAAAACTGACACCAAAAGAATGCTTTAGGCTGCAAGGATGGCCTGATGATTATTTTGAAAAAGCACAGTTTGTAAATTCTGACAGTCAGTTATACAAACAAGCCGGTAACGGGGTGACAGTAACAGTTATAGAAGCTATAGCAAGAAAAATGAACGTAAATCTAAATTGATAGCGTGTCAGTTGCTTACATGGGGAAAGTGAGGATGGAAAATGGATAAATTAAAACCTTGTCCGTTTTGTGGAGAAGAGGCGCAAATTTTTACCGATGATGAAATGGGATATTTGGGTAATGCTCAGTATCTTGTAAAATGCGGTAACTGTCTTTGCGGTACAGGACATTATAACAATCCCGAATATGCAATAGAAGCATGGAATAAAAGAGTGAAAGATAAGGAGGACACAAAATGTTAATCAGAAGTCAGAATAAGATGTCTCTGGTAAAGTTTGAGAATATTGTTGTAAATATCAACAATATCAATGGTAAAGAAATTATTTGTTGGAGCCAGATGAATCCAGGAGAAGATGAATATATTTCATTGGGTCATTATTCCACCAAAGCAAAAGCCATGAAAGTACTGGATATGATTCAAGATGCATACATGGAATACAAATCTGGTGAAATTGTTGGCAATGGGCTGGCGGGATCAGCATACACAGGAAGCTATGATACAAAAGAAAGTGTGGCGCATGGAATTGCTGTATTAAAAGGCTATGGAAATGAGATGAGAAAATCAATCCTGTTTCAGATGCCAGAAGATTCGGAGGTGGAAGCATGAGCCATATCAAAGATAGATTATCAGATTATCATGATTTCATGAAGAAACTTGTGGATGGCCACCAGATGGTTTTGGCAAGCGATGTTCTGGAAATGATAGAACAGATTAAGGATGATCTGAAACAGGACGAGAAAGAAAATGGTTGGATTCCGGTCAGTGAGAGATTACCGGAAGGCGGAACATATATCACTACTTTAGACGGAGAGCTTGTCGGACAGGAAGAACCATTCACGGGAATGTGCGGTATCGAAAATGGAAAATGGGATGATGAAGACTGTGTTATTGCCTGGATGCCACTTCCAGAACCATATAAGGAGGACGAGCCATGATTACATTCTTATTAGGGCTTACACTTGGAATCATAGTCGGAGTGGTCGGTCTTGTATGCGTAGCGATCATGTACGACAAGCGCCACCCAGACGATTAGAAAGGAGAACGGTATGCTGACAAGGAATAAGAAGCTGAAAGACTACGGTATTCCGGCAGAAGACATTGAAAAGCTGAATGCGATGCTGAAAGACTTCCCGGCAGAGTACGGATACCTGCTTTCCAGTGCTGCCTTGTCAGCTTGCCCGAAGAACACGGTGATAGCGGATATGGTTATTGAGAATATCCTACACCGGAAAAGCTACAGGAAAATCAGCAAAGAAAGATATATCCCGATGAACCCGAAAGACTTCTACGGATACAGGCGCAAGACCGTCGCTGTACTGTATGAGAGGATGCGGCTGTTGGGAGTATGGGAGGAAAAATAAATGAAAGAATATAAATGTCCAAAGTGCAATAGTAAAAACCTTTTTGTCAAGAAAGTTGGGAATAATACGGGATTGTATTGCGGGGATTGCGGTGCATGGATTAAATGGGTCGGGAAAAATGAGCTGAGAGCGTTTGAATATTTAACTAAGCAGAAACACGTAGACGATGCTAATAGCAAACAAGACGATATTGCAAGCATCATTTACGGCACTCTCGATCATATGTATTGCGATAATTGCAGATTCAATAGCGAAATTAAAGAAAGTGATAATGGTGAATGGAACTGTGATGAATGCCACAGAAAATATAATGGATGGGGAGTTTCCATGCAGGAAAGTAATAAAATTGCAAAAGAAATTTTAAAACAGTTAGGAGAATAGAATATGAGCAGACTGATTGATGCAGACGAATTAATCAAATACATCAAAATTTGGGAAATTGGCACAAGTATTAGTTCTGACCAGAAAGAGTTTATTGATTGCATTAATAAACAGCCGACAGCTTTTGATGCGGAAAAAGTTACGGAATCGCTTATGGACAGATTTCGTGTTGTTTCCAATGATGAGGACTTGGAATGGAACAGAGCTATAGATTATGCTATTAAAATCTTAGAAGGTGGTGGAGTTGAATGAGAGAAATCCTTTTCAAGGCAAAGCGGATTGATAATGGCGAATGGGTTGAGGGATGTTACGCGGAATGCAAGGGCAAGACATTCATTGGCATTGATATATCCATTAGCATTGATATATTCGAGGTTTTTTGTACTCCTGTAATTAGGTGGTTTGAAGTTGATCCAGAAACCCTCTGCCAGTTCACGGGACTTTGCGACAAGAACAGTAATAAAATTTGGAAGAATGACATTTTGATGTGCCATGGAAACCCAAAAGGCCTTGCAAAAGTGCTATTTGGAGAATTTGGTGTAAGAAATATTGAAACCGGATCTATAGTAGATAAAGTTATCGGATGGCATTACGAAGTTATTCAGGCAGATGCAATCAGTAAGTGCGAACCATTCTGTTGGTCAATGCCCCTGACAGAATATTATATCGACTGGTGCGAAATGGAAGTAGTTGGAAATATTTTCGACAATTCAGAATTATTGCAGGAGGAGTCAGATGAGTAAATCAGTATTAGTGATAGATACACCA
>OGRJ01002362.1_pt1 | contig 13785 bp, 9 predicted proteins | sample 1553411 | NCBI WGS metagenome assembly OGRJ01 (sample SAMEA2580084, study PRJEB22360) | human gut metagenome | biome: human gut; feature: human-associated habitat; material: faeces | place: Denmark | collected 2008/2010
GCGTTTTGCAAAAAATCCGTCAATGGAATTCGTTTTTCGTACCTCTATCTTTTTTATGTTTTTATGAATACTCGATACATTTCCGTTATACAAATTAAAATTTAATACCATCCCCCAGAGAATGTAATAACCTGTCCTGTCATATAAGCAGGGGACGTTGCCACATGATAAACCATCTGTGCCGCTTCTTTTGGACTGGCAATATAGTCCGCAGGGATTTCTTCTTTGATCAAGGCAAGATCTTCTTCGTCAAACTCCGCATTCATCTCCGTATCGATCATCCCAAAAGCGATCGCATTTACCTGAATATTGCTTGCAGCAACCTCTTTTGCCAGAGCCTTTGTAAAAGCATTGATACCACCTTTTGTTGTAGAATATAAAACCTCACAGGAAGCGCCGGCATCTCCCCAGATGGAAGAAATATTGATGATCTTTCCCTCATGGTGATGAAGCATATGGGGAACGATATTCTTACAGGTTGTAAAAACAGAAGTTAAATTTGTGTTGATCATCAGATTCCAATCATCTACCGTTGCATCTGTAAATAATCCCACCAGAGAGATTCCGGCATTATTTACAAGACAGTCGATCTTAGAAAAAGTAAGGAGGGACTGTTTGATCATTTCGTCTACAAAAGAAGGATCACTGATATCTCCACAAAAAGATAAGCAAGACACGTTCTCTTCAAGAATTTCATTTTTTAGGGATTCTAGTTTTTCAGGATGGCGGAAGCCATGGATGATCACGTTCCATCCTTGTTGTGCAAAATATATGGCAGTTTCACGTCCGATTCCTCTGGAACTGCCAGTTATGAGTACTGTTTTCATAGAAAATACCTCGTAAATCTTATAAAATTTCTTAGCACTTGATATGATCAATCTGATCAACGATGAGAAATGTTGCAGATTAAGAAAATATTAAGGCGATTATACAGAATTATAACATAGAGGATTGTTGAAATAAATCGAATAATTTGTTATACTAAACAAAGTTTATAAACGGAAGGAGCAGGAACATGGCAGAGAAGAAGAAAAGTAAATTAGGTGCCAAAGCCATATTTGCCAGGATTCTTGCAGTGATACTGGTGACAGCCATCGGTGGAGTTGCAAGCTTTTTTGGATTTAAGACATATTTTTCAAATAAATTAAAGAAAGACAAGAAAGCAGAAATCGCAAAGCAGTTAAAAGAAGAAAGCAAAGAAAGAGTAGACGTTGGAATGATCCAGACAGGAAATTCCATTGTGATTCGAATATATCATAACAAGAATCAGGAGATGATTTTTGTACCACTTAGACAAGATATGAATCTTACATTGACGAAGAAGGGAAAACAGGCAGTCGAACAGACACTGGGAACTAGCGTTAGCAAAGCGACGGTTGCAGATGTGATCAAAGCAACAAGAAAGAATGGAAAGTTGTTAAGACAGCAGGTTGAGAAGACACTGGGAATATCTATTAATTCCTATGAACTGATATCACATAAGAAGTTTGTGAAACTGATGAATCAGGCAGGAGATGTCAAAATAGAATTTGATGAAGCAATGGCTTATACAGATTCTACAGATAAATATGTAACATTAAGTGCTGGGGAGAACAGCCTGAATGGAACAGCAATCTATTCATTATTAAGTGAGAGTGATATTTTTACAGATAAGAACAAGCAGGCAGAAATTACTGGAGAGATCTGCGTGGCAGTTGCATCTGCATTGAATGATAAGACATTATCCGAATATCGTGAATATGCACAGAATTATTTTGATGCGGTGAAGACAGATGCTTCTTATGAAGAAGCAGCGACAAGTCTTGAGAGAATGCATGGAATTAAGGATAAGAACTTAAATTTCAAAGTGTTAGATGGAACAGAATCCAATGGAAAGTTTGAATTAGATACAGAAGAAGCCAAGAGAGTCTTTGATGAGATGTTATCAGAAGAAGGAGACTTAAGTTCGGCATTGAGCACAACAGAAGCAAAGTCAACAACAACCAAATCTGATAGTTCAGCATCTTCTTCAAAGAATATAACGATCGAGATTCAGAATTCAACAAGAATCTCAGGACTTGCAGGAAGATGGAAAGATAAACTGGCAAGTGACGGATACAGTGTAGGATCTGTAAGAACAAACAGACAGGGTGTTTTAACACATACAAAGATCATAGTAGAAAGTAAAGATTTAGGACAGGATCTGAAAAGTTATTTTAAGAATCCAGAATATGAAGTTGGAAGTGTTGACAGCGGTGCAAGAATTTGTATAATTGTTGGATCAGAAGACGAGATTTAAAATACATTCATAAATATTATTATAAAATATCACGAAAAACATCTCAGGAACGATTGAGATGTTTTTCTTTGTTATATGAAGAGGTTACGGCTAAAAAGAGATATTTATGGTCAATGAAATAAAGATTTTCTGCTAGATATTTGTATAAAATAGACAATGATATAAAAAAATCACTAAATTTTTCTTTTTTTTTTGTTTAAAATGCTGTATAGTAAAAGAAAAGGTTGAACGGCAAATATGAAAGGTTGATAAAGGATGATTTCAAATCAGATATTACAAGAGACAATTAATGGAATGAAGGAAGTAACCGGGATCGATCTGTGTATTTTAGATCTGTCAGGACGTATAGTTGTAACAACAATGGAGATAACCGATGCATTAGCACAACATGCGGAAGAATTTGCAGATTCTATGGCAGAGAGCCAGGTGATCGATGGTTTTCAATATTTTAAGATTTTTGATGATCAGAGACTGGAATATATACTTCTGGCTACTGGAATGAGCGAGAATGCATATACGGTCGGAAAGCTTGCAGTGATGCAGATACAGAATCTTTTGACTGCATATAAGGAGAGACTGGATAAAGAGAACTTTGTAAAGAACCTGTTGAGAGATAACTTATTATTGGTTGACATTTATAACCGCTCAAAGAAGCTGCATATTGAAGTGGAACAGAGAAGAGTTGCATTTCTGATTCAGGCAGAATACGAGAAGGATCAGAATCTGTTAGAAGCTACGAAAGAGGTTGAAAGCGGAGCAGATTCAGATTTTATTACGGCAGTGGACGAGAAGAGTATCGTTTATGTAACACCAGTGAATGGGAATGAAGGACAGGCACAGTTTATTCAGCATGCAAAAGAGATTAAAGAAGGGCTGAATGAATATGGGATCAAAGATGCCAAGATTGCGATCGGTAATGTTGCAGAGACGATCAAAGATGTATCAAGATCTTATAAAGAGGCACAGATCGCATTGGAAGTCAGCAAGATCTTCTATGAGGATGCGAGTGTGATCGCATACAATCAGTTAGGAATTGGACGACTGATCTATCAACTTCCACTTCCATTATGTAAGATGTTTATCCGTGAAGTGTTTGGAGATTATTCTCCAGACTCCATTGATGAAGAAACACTGGCAACGATTGATAAATTCTTTGAGAATAATCTGAATGTGTCAGAAACATCCAGACAGTTGTTTATTCATAGAAATACACTCGTATACCGTCTGGATAAGATTCAGAAGAATACGAATCTGGATCTGAGGAATTTTGAAGATGCAATCGCATTTAAAATTGCACTGATGGTAGTAAAATACATGAAACATATGGATACAATGGACTAGAATATGATGATCACATTAAAAAATGTAACGAAAGAATATAATAAAGGGAATATAGGACTTGAGGATGTCTCATTAGACATTGCGAAAGGCGAATTTGTTTTCATCGTAGGTAAGAGCGGATCAGGGAAGACAACCCTGATGAAGCTTTTACAGAAAGAACTTGATGTGACAAGTGGACAGATCATAGTAAACGGTCAGGATTATAAGAAACTGACACAGAGGAATCTGCCGAAGTTCCGCAGGCAGATGGGAATGGTATTTCAGGATTTCCGTCTGCTGAAAGACCGGACGATCTTTGAGAATGTAGCATTTGCACAGCAAGTTGTGGAAGTACCACACAGATATATTAAGCGTCAGGTTGAGAATATGCTTGAGATGGTGGGGCTGAAAGACCGCATGAATGCTTTTCCGAATGAATTGTCAGGAGGAGAACAGCAGAGAGTTGCTATCGCAAGAGCTTTGGTAAACCATCCAGTATTATTACTGGCTGATGAGCCAACTGGGAATCTGGACCCTGTGACAGCCAAAGAGATCATGGAGCTTCTCTCAGAGATCAATAAGAGTGGGACAACAGTTTTAGTTGTTACGCACAACAAAGAGTTGGTCAATGAGATGGGCAAACGAGTGATCTTGATCGAAGATGGACATATAGAACAGGATGAGATAAGGGGGTCCTATGATATTTAGAAGATTTTTGTATGGAATCAAAGAGGGCACAAGGAATATTTTCAGGAATAAGATGTTTTCATTAGCATCACTGGGAACGATCATTGCTTGTGTCTTTTTGTTAGGAACATTTTTATCTGTAGCATTGAATGTAAGGTCAACGATGCAGCAGATGGAACAGTCTGTAGGAATTTCTGTTTTTTTTGAACCAGGTATCTCTGCAGAAAGAAAAGATCAGATTGGGGAAGAAATAAAGAAAAAAGAAGATATTGCCACGATGCGGTATGTATCTGCTGAAGAAGCATGGGAAAGCTATAAGAAGGATGTATTTCAAGGGAATGAAGAGCTTCTGGAAGGATTTGAAGGAAACAATCCGCTAAAAGAATCAGATTCCTATGAGATCACATTAAAAGAAGTAAAATCATACCAACAGGTAGTATCACATTTAGAGACGATTGATGGTGTTAGGAAAGTCCGTTATTCTGAAGGAGCGGCGGAAGGAATGACGAAGATCAATACAATGGGAACGTATCTTGCAGGTGGGATCATTCTGATCTTAATGGCAGTTTCTATTTTCCTCGTGAGCAACACAGTGTCTATTGGAGTTGCAGTCAGAGAAGAGGAAATTTCAATTATGAAGCTGATCGGTGCGGCGAATGGATTTATTAAAGCACCATTTCAGGCAGAAGGAATGATCATAGGAATTTTGGGGTCATTGATTCCAACAGCAATTATTTTTGCAGGATATGAAGGGATTATCAACTGGATGAATGATAAGTTTCATGTTGTTACAGTCTTTATGAAATTTGTACCGATCCAGCAGATTATGTTATACTTACTTCCGTTAGCATTATTGGTAGGAATCGTGATCGGATTGCTTGGAAGTTCTATCACGATCCGTAAGTATTTAAAAGTCTAGGAAGGGGAACTCATGAAAAGAAGATATCAGGCGGGGATCATTATGATGTTAATATCAGCCATGATCGCTTCGAATCTGCCTATGACGACAGTGTTTGCTGCAGCAAAAAAACAACAGGTAAAGCAGGAAACAAAGAAATTAGAAGAACAAAGCCGCAAGATGCAGCAGGAGATCAAAGATCTTGATGAGAAAATGATAAAGAGCAATGATGCGTATGAGGCATGTCAAGAGAAGCTTATTTCTGTACAGAAACAGTTAAAGAAGACACAACAGGAATTAAAAGAGGCAAAGGCATCCAAAGAAGATCAGTCAAGGATCATGAGTAAGCGCATTAAGTTTCTATATGAAAATGGAAATATGGCATATATGGAAGTCATTTTTGAAGCAAATAATTTTCAGGAGTTCTTAAAAAGAGCTGATTATGTTTCAAAGATCTCCAAATATGACAGTAACATGTTTCTGCAATTACAGACAACGGAAGATAAGATCCGAATGGCAACGAAGAGTCTGAAACAGGATTATCAAAATACAAAGACTTTGACTGCTAAGGCAAAGACAGAAAAAGAAAAACTGGATCAGGCAGTTGCGAAGAAGAAATCTAAGTTAGCTTCTTACCAGAAACAGTTAGCATCTGATAAAGAGTTACTGGCATGGTTCGAGGCAGAGGAAAAACGACAAGAAGAGATGGATCTTGCATCGGCGAAAGACGGTAATGCAGACAATACGACATCGAAAGCACAGTCAGAAAAGAATATGACAGGAAGTACGGCATCAAAGAATACAACATCAAAGGCTACAACCGAAAGCAAGAAAGAAACTACAACGACAACATCGCCAGCAACAACAGTTTCGTCAGGAAATCTGAGTTGGCCGGTACCGTCTTGTCATAGTATTTCATCAGGGTACGGCTACCGAATTCATCCAGTTACAGGAGTCAGAAAACTGCATGCTGGAATTGATATTCCATGTTCAACTGGAACAACGATCGTAGCAGCAGCTTCTGGTACAGTAGTGGATGCTGGATACAATGCATACAATGGCAATTACTTAAAGATCAGCCATGGAAATGGACTGGAAACGATGTATCTGCATTGCTCCAAACTTCTAGTATCCTCAGGGGCAAGAGTGTCAGGAGGACAGACGATCGCAAAATCCGGAGCAACTGGTATGGTATCTGGTGCACATCTGCATTTTGTTGTGAAAAAGAATGGAAATTATGTAAATCCTCAAAATTACTTATAACGTCATTACATAAATAGAAAGGAACTAATTTCATGAAGAAGTTTTCAAAAATACTTGTAGGATTACTTGTTGTTGTATGTATTGTGGAAGGATTTTTCCTTTATCGTGCTTATGTGATCCCAAGTACGACCTTACAGACAGCAAGAAAGATCAATCGGATAGAACAGATCATTGATAAATATTATAAAGGTTCTGTTAAGAAGAGTGAGTTGGAAGATTGTACCTACAAAGGTTTAGTTGCAGGACTGGGAGATGTCTATTCCACGTATTATTCAGAGGATGATTTTAAGGAATTAGAACAATCTACAAGTGGTGTTTATTATGGAGTTGGAATATACCTTACACAGGATATAAAGACAGGGATCATAACAGTTGTGAAACCAGTGAAAGGAAGCCCGGCAGACGGAAGTGGACTGAAAAAAGGGGATATTTTAACAAAAGTAGGAAACTATAAATTAAAAACATCGGATGCACTAGATGATATTGTTAAGAAGATCAAAGGTGCAGAAGGAACGAAAGTTAAATTAACATTTACAAGAAATCAGACATCAAAGACTTATACATTTACAAGACAATCGATTGAGAATCCAACAGTTGAAACAAAGATGTTACAAGATAAAGTCGGATATCTTCAGATCACCGAATTTGATGAAGTAACAGTCAGCCAGTTTCGAAGTGGACTGAAAAGTCTTAAGAAACAAGGTGCAAAGAAATTGATCATAGATCTTAGGGATAATCCTGGCGGTTTACTGACAAGTGTAGTGGATATTGCAGGACAGATTCTTCCAAAAGGAACGATTGTTTATACGGAAGATAAGAATGGTAATAAGAAATATTACAAAGACACAAAGAATGAACAGCTTGATATGCCACTATGCGTGTTAGTTAATGGTAACAGCGCGAGTGCAGCAGAGATCCTTTCTGGTGCGATCAAAGATGATAAAGCCGGAACGCTGGTTGGAGAGACAACATTTGGAAAAGGAATCGTACAGGGATTCTTTGAAGTTGGTGATGGATCTTATGTGAAACTGACTTATTCGTCTTATTACACACCAGCAGGACATAACATCCATAAAAAAGGAATCAAGCCAGATGTCGAAGTAAAAGATAACATGAAGACAAAAGCTGACGAACAATTAAACAAAGCGATTTCTATCTTACAGAAGAAATAAGAATTGTAAAGATAGATATAAAAAAGAAAGTATAGAACATATTACCAAAAGTTCTATGCTTTTTTTGTGCAAATTTACGGATTATGCATTGAATCTTGAAATAGCAGAAAATAATATCTATAATAAAGATAAAATCTGTTTATCAAAGATTTTAATATCCGAAACAGAAATAAAAGGAGGAAAACAAAGATGAGCAAGAAAAATTGCGAGAGCGAAGCACGTAAAAAGATCGCTGCATCCATCGGAGCAACCCCGGAAGAGATTTATTTCACATCAGGAAGAGCAGATGGACACTTAAAAGCTTTAAAAGCTGTAGTGAAAGCATCAAAAAAAGCACGTCCTCATGTGATCATCACGACGATGGAAGATCCAGAAGTATTGGATGAATGTTCCAGATTAGAACGAAAAGACGCAGTTGTGACATATTTAGATCCGATCACAACTGGCCGTGTGGAAGTAGCAATGATCGAAAATGAACTGAAAGAAAACACAGAACTGATCTCAGTGACAGCAGCAAACTGCCAGACAGGAACTTCTGAGCCATTTACAGGAATCGGAACAATGACATCAGAGAAAGGTGTGATCTTCCATACAGATGCAGCATTTGCATTTGGAAAAATGCCGATCAATGTAGAAAGAAGTCATATTGATATGCTGACAGCAGATGCATCTTATTTTGGAGGTCCTGAAAATGCGGGATTTTTATATGTAAGAAAGAGCACAGGAGCTGGAGAATATGTGTCAGAAACTGCATTAAGCGAAGAAACATTAACAGTGATGTCAGATATGGCAGAAAGTTTAGCAGCAAAGGCAACAACATTTATGGAAGAAATCCGTCCAGTCAGAAATCATATGTGTGAACGTATTTTTGCTGAGATTGAAGATGTAGAATTGAATGGACACAAAGATCATCATCTGACCAATCATTTAAATGTTAGAATCAAAAATGTATCTGCAGCAGTTGTGCAGAAAGCTTTGAAAGAACAAGGAATTGAAGCAGGAATCGGAACAAATTCTAACATTCTTGCAGCAATCGGAAGAAGTAAAGCTGAAAGTGCAGAATCCGTTTTATTCTCATTGAAAGCAGGAACAACGATGGAAGACGCAGACAAGATCGTTGACAGCTTAAAAGAGATCGTGACAGGAGAAAGAACTGTATTATAAAACAAAACATGTAAAACAATAAAATCACCTTAAAAAGGAGTCAAACAAATGTTAAATTTACCTATGGATCATATCGGACTTCATTGTTCTGATGTAGAATTAAACGCAAAATGGTATCAGGAAGAATTAGGATTTAAAGTTGCAGGAAAATTCCCTGGAATGGGCGGAAGAAATGTATATTTCCTTGAGAATCCTCAGGATGGAAAAATGTATGAAATCTCTCAGAGAGACCAGCTTCCAGGAGGTGCAACAACAAGAATCGACCATATCGCATATCGCTCATCTGATCTTGAAAAAGATTATGAATATTGCAAAGCAAACGGATATAAGATCGTATCAGACGGAATTGAGACAAGCCTTAACTTCTGGGAAAAAGGATCTCGCTGCTTCAAGATTGAAAGTGCTTGTGGAGAAGTGATTGAAATTTGTCAGAAGATTAAATAGTTTCGGTAAAACAAGTTTTAAATAAAGAAATGCTTGACAAAGCAGAAGAAGTACAGAACAAACATTCGAATTGTTCTGTACTTTTTTTTCTTACTTTGTTATAATCATGCATAGATGAAAAGATAAGAGATATTTCATAAGGGAGAAGTTATATGGATCATTTTGAATTAGTATCAGAATATGAGCCAACTGGGGATCAGCCACAGGCGATCGAGAAGCTGACCAAAGGATTTCAAGATGGGAATCAGTTTGAGACGCTTCTTGGAGTGACTGGTTCAGGTAAGACATTTACAATGGCGAATATTATACAGAATTTGAATAAACCGACATTGATCTTGGCACATAATAAGACGTTAGCAGCACAGTTATATAGTGAGTTTAAGGCGTTTTTTCCACATAACGCCGTGGAATATTTTGTCTCCTATTATGATTATTATCAGCCGGAAGCCTATGTACCCTCTTCAGATACGTATATAGAGAAGGATTCTGCGATTAACGATGAGATTGATAAGCTGCGCCATTCTGCAACGGCAGCATTATCTGAGCGCAGCGACGTGATCATTGTTTCTTCGGTTTCATGTATTTATGGTCTGGGCAGTCCGATTGACTATCAGGAGATGGTGATTTCTCTGCGCCCGGGTATGTTGAAAGACAGGGATGAAGTGATCCGTAAGCTGATTGACATTCAGTATGTGCGCAATGACATGGATTTTAAGCGTGGTACCTTCAGAGTGCGTGGTGATGTGGTGGAGATTTTTCCGGCTAATGCAACAGATACAGCGGTTAGAGTAGAATTTTTTGGAGATGAGATTGACAGAATTACGGAATTTGATGCATTGACGGGCAATGTGAAGGCCAGACTGGAGCATGTGGCTATTTTCCCGGCATCACATTATGTCGTTGCACCGGAGAAGATGGAGAAGGCCATATGTGCGATTGAAGAAGAATTGAAAGAGCGTGTGGAATGGTTTAAGCGTGAAGACAAGCTTCTGGAGGCACAGCGTATTGCAGAGAGAACGAAGTTTGATATAGAGATGATGCGTGAAACGGGTTTTTGTTCCGGAATAGAGAATTATTCCAGACATTTGTCGGGATTGAAGCCGGGAGAGCCGCCGCATACACTGTTGGATTATTTTCCAGATGATTTTCTGATGATCGTAGATGAGTCGCATATTACGATTCCGCAGGTGCGGGGCATGTATGCTGGTGACCAGTCACGAAAGACAACATTGGTAGATTATGGTTTCAGACTGCCATCTGCCAAAGATAACCGACCGTTGAATTTTGATGAGTTTGAGTCGCATATCAGCCAGATGCTTTTTGTATCTGCAACTCCGAATGTTTATGAGGGTGAGCATGAACTGTTAAGGGCTGAGCAGGTGATTCGACCAACCGGATTGCTGGATCCTGAGATTAGTGTACGCCCTGTGGAGGGGCAGATTGATGATCTGATTTCCGAGGTCAATAAAGAGATTGAGCATGGCCATAAGGTGTTGATCACCACATTAACAAAGCGAATGGCAGAGGATTTGACGGATTATATGAAAGAACTGGGCATCCGTGTTCGGTATCTGCATTCTGATATTGATACGTTGGAGCGGTCAGAAATTGTGAGAAATCTTCGATTGAATGTATTTGATGTACTTGTGGGGATTAATCTTTTGCGAGAAGGTCTGGATATTCCGGAGATTACGCTGGTGGCGATTCTTGATGCAGATAAGGAAGGATTTCTGCGTTCCGAGACATCACTTATTCAGACCATTGGCCGTGCAGCCCGTAATACAGAGGGGCATGTGATCATGTATGCGGATAGGATTACAGATTCCATGAATAAGGCCATTACTGAGACAAATCGAAGGCGTGCCATTCAGCAGTCTTATAATGAGGCCCATGGCATTACACCGAAGACCATACAGAAGGCTGTCAGAGATTTGATCAGCATTTCTGAGGCGGCAGACAAGTCAGAAGAAAGCTTTATTAAAGATGCAGAATCCATGAGTTATAAGGAACTGAACACGACCATTCGCAAGCTGACGAAACAGATGCATTCTGCTGCGGCAGAGCTTGACTTTGAGAAGGCGGCTATGCTGAGAGATAAGATTATGGAACTGAAGAAAATGCTTCATGAAATAGAAGAAGATTGAGAAAGGAAACGACAATGTCAGAATTGACACAGAAGGATTATATAGATATAAAGGGTGCCAGAGAACATAACTTAAAAGGCATTGATGTGAAGATACCGCGCAATAAGATGGTGGTATTGACGGGGCTCAGTGGTTCTGGTAAGTCTTCGTTGGCTTTTGATACAATTTATGCGGAAGGCCAGAGACGTTACATGGAATCTCTGTCTTCTTATGCCAGACAGTTCCTGGGACAGATGGAAAAACCGGATGTAGAAAGTATAGAAGGATTGTCTCCGGCTATTTCCATTGATCAGAAATCTACGAACCGCAATCCAAGATCTACCGTAGGAACGGTAACGGAAATCTATGATTATTTCCGGTTATTATATGCAAGAGCAGGAATTCCGCATTGTCCGAAATGTGGGCGCGAGATTAAGAAACAGACGGTTGATCAGATGGTAGAACAGGTGATGGCATTTCCGGAAAGAACCAAGATACAGCTGCTGGCACCGGTTGTAAGAGGCAGAAAGGGAACCCATGTAAAATTATTGGAGCGCGCCAGAAAGAGCGGATATGTCCGAGTCAGGATCGATGGCAATATGTACGAACTGTCGGAAGAGATCAAGCTGGATAAGAACATCAAGCACAATATAGAGATTGTTGTAGACCGTCTGGTAGTAAAAGAGGGTATTGAACAGCGTCTGACCGATTCCATTGAAAATGTACTGAATCTTGCGGAAGGACTGATGACCGTGGATGTGATCGGCGGGGAACCGGTCCAGTTCAGCGAAAGCTTCTCATGTCCTGACTGCGGAATCAGTATTGAAGAGATCGAACCGAGAAGCTTTTCGTTCAACAATCCGTTCGGCGCATGTCCGGAGTGCTTTGGACTGGGATACAAGATGGAATTTGACGAAGACCTGATGATTCCGGATAAACGTCTCAGTATCAGTGAAGGTGCGATCACTGTTATGGGATGGCAGTCCTGCACGGATAAGAAGAGCTTCACGTATGCGATCCTGGATGCGTTGAGCAAAGAATATGGCTTTTCATTAGATACACCGTTTGAGGACTATCCGAAGGAAGTCCATGATGTCCTGATCCATGGGACAAACGGCAAAGAAGTGAAAGTATATTATAAGGGGCAGCGCGGAGAAGGAGTCTATGATGTGGCATTCGAAGGTCTGATCCGCAATGTAGAGCGTCGTTACCGGGAGACTTCGTCGGAAACGATGAAAGCAGAATACGAAGAGTTTATGAATATCACACCGTGTTCTGCGTGCAAAGGCCAGCGCCTGAAGCCGGGAGCACTTGCTGTGACGGTAGGAGATAAAAATATTTCCGAACTGACAGGAATGTCAATTGAAAAACTGCAGACCTTTTTAAAAGAACTGAAACTTTCGAACCAGCAATTGCTGATCGGCGGACAGATTTTAAAGGAGATCAATTCCAGAATCCAGTTTCTGATGGATGTCGGACTTAATTATCTGACACTTGGAAGATCGACCGGAACACTTTCAGGAGGAGAGGCACAGAGAATCCGTCTGGCAACACAGATAGGTTCCGGACTTGTAGGTGTGGCATATATTCTGGATGAACCAAGTATCGGACTGCATCAGAGAGACAATGATAAATTGCTTGGAACTTTAAAACATCTGCGGGATCTCGGGAACTCCGTGATCGTGGTCGAGCATGATGAGGATACTATGAGAGAAGCGGACTTTATCGTGGATATCGGACCGGGAGCGGGAGAACATGGTGGTGAAGTAGTTGCAACCGGAAATGCGGAAGAGATCATGCAGAATGAAAATTCTGTAACCGGAGCCTATCTGAGCGGGCGTATCCGGATCCCGGTTCCGGAAGTAAGAAGAAAACCAACCGGATGGCTGAATGTACTCGGAGCACAGGAAAATAACTTGAAGAACATAGATGTGAAGTTTCCGCTTGGCGTGATGACCTGTGTAACCGGCGTATCAGGTTCCGGTAAGAGTTCATTGGTGAATGAAATCCTTTACAAGAGTATGGCGAAAAAGCTAAACCGTGCCCGTGTGATTCCTGGAAAGCATAAGCGGATTGAAGGACTGGAAATGCTGGACAAAGTGATCGACATTGACCAGTCTCCAATCGGAAGGACGCCAAGATCCAATCCGGCGACATATACCGGAGTATTCGACCTGATCCGGGATCTGTTTGCGGCAACCGCGGATGCGAAGGCGAAAGGCTATAAAAAAGGAAGATTCAGCTTTAACGTCAAGGGCGGACGCTGTGAAGCGTGTAGCGGAGATGGAATCATCAAGATTGAGATGCATTTCCTTCCGGATGTATATGTGCCGTGTGAGGTATGCGGCGGAAAACGCTACAACCGTGAGACACTGGAGGTAAAATATAAAGGAAAAAGCATTTATGATGTTCTGAATATGACGGTAGAAGAGGCGC
>OGRJ01002365.1_pt1 | contig 13758 bp, 9 predicted proteins | sample 1553411 | NCBI WGS metagenome assembly OGRJ01 (sample SAMEA2580084, study PRJEB22360) | human gut metagenome | biome: human gut; feature: human-associated habitat; material: faeces | place: Denmark | collected 2008/2010
GGAAGTCGCCGGCCACTCCGGCCCGGTCGGCCGCCAGCGCGATCGCCTCTCTCAGTCCTCCGAAACCGTCTACCAGACCGATCCGGGCCGCATCGATTCCGGACCACACACGACCTCCCCCGATACTGTCCACCGCCGCGACGCTCATATTGCGTCCCTCGGCCACATGGCCCACGAAAGTCTCATACACGCGCTCGACGCCGTTCTGCATGAACTGCCGTTCGGCGGAACTGAGCGGCCGCACCCCGACGGCCCCGAATACGGTCATGCCCAGATCGGCCGACGGATTGGTCTTAGCCACATCCACCGTAATGCCGAGTTTATCCTGAAGTCCCTTTTCGCCGTTCAGCATCAAGCCGAATACGCCGATCGAACCGGTCAGCGTCACCGGAGAAGCCAGAATGACATCCGCCGGACACGAAATGTAGTACCCGCCCGAAGCGGCCATGTTTCCCATCGACACGATGACCGGCTTGAGCTGACGGATCTGTTCCACTTCATGCCAGATCACTTCCGACGCCAGCGCGCTTCCTCCCGGACTGTTGACCCTCAGCACAACCGCTTTCACCTGGTCGTCCGTTCGTACCCGGGCCAGCCTCGCCGCCAGCGAACTGCCGCCGATCAGCCCTTCCCGGCTCTTTCCGTCCACGATCTGCCCTTCGGCATACACGACGGCGATCTTATTCCGGGATAGCTTCTGAACCGCCGTCTTCGGCTGGTCGATATAGGTTCCCAGCGATACGAATTCCGGCTCTTCGTCCCGGTCGGTCATCTCGCAAAGCATCCGCTCGACGTCGGACGCGTAAACCAGCGAATCGACCATTTTCAGATCGACCGTATTGCGGGCGCTCCGCAGAGCCAGGTCGGAAGCGTATCGCTGCAACTGAGCCGAATCGATGCCGCGGGCGTCGGAGACTCTTTTCACGACATGCCCCCAGATCGAACCCAGCAGCGCATCCATCTGCAAACGGTTCTCGGGACTCATTTTATCCAGGATAAACGGTTCGACGGCCGATTTGAACGAGCCGTGGCGGATCGCTTCGACCTGCACGCCCAACTTATCCAGAAGTCCTTTATAAAATACGACTCCGGAAGCGAGACCGAGCCAGGTCACATTGCCTTGCGGGTTCAGATATACTTTATCGGCGGCCGTAGCCATATAATAGGAACCTTGCGTATAGTAATCCGCATAGCTAACGATGAATTTCCCGGATTCTTTGAACTGCAACAACGCATCGCGGATCTCCTCCAGCGTAGCCATTCCCATTCCCATATTTGGGCTGACATTCAGGTAAATCCCGCTGATCCGGTCGTCGGTCGCAGCCGTCTCGATAGCTTTCAGCACGTCGATCAAAGCGTAATTGCGGGCGACCCGCATCGATATCAGGTCGTTGAATCCCATCTCCGACAACGGGTTGCGCGACGGATCGTCGCTGATCGGCTCCGCGCAGTAAGCCGCAGCACCGTTTTCTGCTGCACGTCGGGAACCGTTTCCGAAAAAAGCGTCCCGATACCGGCCAGCACCATCACTAAAAAGACGCCGATCACCACATTGGCCACCACCAGTGCAAGCAGGCAGGCCAGAAACGTACTCCAAAAATTTTTCATTCTATCTCCTGTTTTTCGCTTTGCGGTTCATCCGAACCGTTTACTGCGCGTAAAATTACGAATTTATTCTTCATTTACACACATATCGTTCCATAACGCAGTCCCGGCCGGTTTTCGGTCGGTTCGAGAAGATTCGGACCGAAAAAATTTCGCTCCGAACCGAATCGCATTGCCATCCGGTGGTCTTCATTCCGGGAAAAGATATAATTATTTAGGCGCAAAATATCCCTGTAACGGCCTTTTTCCCGTTTAAAACGAAAGCGGCTGCCCGAAATGATTGATTTATCCGCAGGATACCGTAAATTTGTATCGAACACAAAAAACAATCGAATGACTCAGGAAGAACTGTTCGGACTGCTGCACGAGGTCGCGCATCCCGAACTGCATAACGACATCGTCACGCTGGGCATGGTCGAAAATCCGGTGGTGACCGACGATAAAATCCAGCTCACGCTGCTTTTCCCGCGCAGCCGCGATCCGTTTGCGCTATCGATCAAGAAGCGCTGCGAAGAACTAATCGCCACGCGGTTCCCGGATTATTCCGGGAAAATCAGCATCTTCATCAAGGAAGCCGCGCCGAAAAAAGCCGCCGAAAAAAAGGAACAGAAACCGTTCGGCGGCGAGGACGGCGTCCGTCGCATCCTTGCCGTCAGTTCCGCAAAAGGCGGAGTGGGCAAAAGCACCGTTACGGCGAACCTGGCGGTCGCCTTGTCTCGTTTGGGATATAAAGTAGGCATTCTGGACGCCGATATTTACGGGCCTTCCCAGCCGATGCTGTTCGGCGTCGAAGACTACCGGCCGGAAGGGGAAAAAAAAGACGGCAAGGATTGGATTCTTCCGGCCGAACGGTTCGGAATCCGGATCATGTCGATCGGATTTTTCATCGACCCGGCCGACGCGCTGATGTGGCGCGGCCCGATGGCGACCAACGCGTTGCGGCAAATGATCCGCCAAACGCTGTGGGGACCGCTCGATTTCCTGCTGATCGACCTGCCTCCCGGAACCGGCGACGTACACTTGTCGATCATCTCCGAAATGTCGATAACGGGAGCCATTGTCGTCAGCACGCCGCAAAAAGTGGCGCTGGCGGACGTCGTCCGCGGCATCGCGATGTTCCGAAACGACAAAATCGACATCCCCGTCCTGGGACTCGTCGAAAACATGGCCTGGTTCACTCCGGCCGAACTGCCCGAAAACCGTTATTACCTGTTCGGAAAAGAGGGTGTAAAAATGTTGGCGGAACGGCAAAAACTGCCGCTGCTGGCGCAGATTCCATTGATCCAGAGCGTTCGGGAATCCGGCGACGCGGGCCGTCCGGTCTCTGCAAAGACCGACGCTGCGAGCGAATACTACGACTTGCTGGCAAATAATATCGTACGCGAACTGCCCTAATCCGGCCATTGATGATAATTTTTCGGCTTTTTATTTGCATTCGTTTGTTTTCCAATACTATGAATGCATTTCAAAAATGTTAATAATCTGTTAAACCGACCCGCATGAAACTGTTCGTTAAAAATATCCGATTTCGGAAAAAACGGCTTGCATTTTCGACTTCCGGATCGGTATATCAAAAAACCGTACAAACGCAAGGAAAAAATACCGGATTTTACAGAATCTTACGGACAATGAAATGAACAGAAAAAAACGGAAAAATACCGGAAACTTATTTTGTCGATTAACCCCGAAAAGGTTTTCAATATATGTTTACAACAAAACATGAATAACTTTAAATCAAAAAGATGAATCGACAGGATTCGTTTACTCATTGTTCAAAAAGTATTCGTAACACGGCATAAAAAAAGTGCGGAAAATTTACCAACAGAATGAACAGGTATTATTATTACTCTTTTTTCCTTATTTATTAATTTTAAGAAATTAAAAAGAAAAGAACTGTGGAAAACGAGCGTCAACTGATCGATAAGATCCTTCGTCTGAAAAAAGAGAAGCGCGCCGTGATTCTGGCGCATTACTATACGATTCCCGAAGTGCAACAGGTGGCCGACTTCACCGGCGATAGCCTGGCGCTGTCGGCCCGGGCGGCCGAAACCGATGCGGAAATCATCCTCTTCGCCGGCGTGCATTTCATGGCGGAGACGGCGAAAATCCTTTCGCCGGACAAAAAAGTGCTGTTGCCGGAACCCGAGGCGGGATGTTCGCTGGCGGATTCCTGCAGCGCGCCGGATTTCGAGCGTTTTTTGAGGAATTATAACGGATATACGGTCGTTTCGTACGTCAATACGTCGGTCGGGGTCAAAGCGCTGACCGATATCTGCTGCACGTCGGGCAACGCGGTGCAGGTGATCGAAAGCCTGCCGGCCGACGCGAAGATCGTATTCGCTCCCGATCGGAATTTGGGAAATTACATCAAACAACTGACCGGCCGGCAGAATATGGTCGTATGGGACGGCGCATGCGGCGTCCACGAAGAATTTTCGGTCGAAAAGATCTTGGAACTGAAAAAGGAGTATCCCGAAGCGAAGGTGCTGGCGCATCCCGAATGCAAACGGGCGGTGTTGCTGACGGCCGATTACATCGGGAGTACGGCGGCTCTGCTGAAGTACGCTTCGACAGATCCGGCCGATACGTTCATCGTAGTGACCGAAGCGGGAATCCTGTACCAGATGCAGCGTGAGAATCCGCAGAAACGGTTTATTCCGGCGCCTCCGGTCGATTCCACCTGCGGGTGCAACAACTGCGCTTTCATGAAAATGGTGACCCTGGAGAAGATATGCAGCGCGTTGGAGCGGGAGGCTCCCGAGGTGGTTATCGACGAGGAGGTGCGCCGGCGTGCGGAAGGTTCGATCCGCCGCATGTTGCAGATCGGCCGAAGCAAATAATTCGAATAACGAAAAAAACGAACGCGAAGAAAATATGAAACGGTTTATCGTGCTGTGCCTGGCTTTGTGGGCGGGCGTGTCAGGAGTCCGGGCCGACGAGGGGATGTGGCTGCTTCCCTACTTACAGAAGTTGAATATAAAAGATATGAAGGCCCGCGGGTTCCGATTGTCCGCGGAGGATATTTACGATGTCAACCGGTATGCGATCAAGGATGCCGTCGTGATTTTCGGCGGCGGGTGTACCGGAGAGGTGGTTTCCGACCGGGGATTGGTGCTGACCAATCACCACTGCGGTTTCGGTGCGATTCAGCAGCACAGCACCGTCGAGCGCGACTACCTGAAAAACGGTTTCTGGGCGATGTCCGACCGGGAGGAGATCCCTACGCCGGGGCTGACCGTGACGTTCATCCGCCGGATCGAAGATGTTTCGGATCGCATCCTGTCGCAACTGGACGATTCGCTGTCGGAGCAGGACCGCACCGTGAAGGTGGTACAGGCCATTGCGATGGTCAAGAGCCAGACGAAACTCGACCGGCCGGGACAGGAGGTGGAAATCAAGGATTTTTTCGGCGGGAACCAATACTTGCTGTTCGTGAAAGAAGTTTATACGGACGTTCGCCTGGTGGGGGCTCCGCCTTCGTCGATCGGTAAGTTCGGCGGCGATACCGACAACTGGATGTGGCCGCGGCATACCGGCGATTTTTCGATTTTCCGGATTTATGCTTCTCCGGACGGCGCTCCGGCCGATTATTCGGAAGAGAATGTTCCCTATCGGCCTCCCGTACATTTGCCGGTATCGGTAAAGGGGTATAAGCCGGGCGACTTTACGATGATTATTGGTTTTCCGGGATCGACCGAGCGGTACAAGACTTCTTACGAAATCGACTATACGCTGGACGTGGCCAATCCGAACCGGATTTTTATCCGCGGGGAGCGGCAGAAGTTGATGATGGAGGACATGCTCGCGAGCGACCGGGTGCGTATCCAGTACGCTTCGAAATATAGCTCTTCGTCGAATTACTGGAAAAATTCGATCGGGGAAAACCGCGGGTTGAAGCGGCAGCGCGTTCGGGAGCGGAAACTCGCCGAAGAAGAAAAATTCACCGAATGGGCGAATGCCGATCCGGAACGGCGGGCGAAATACGGGGAGGCGCTTCCGCTGATCCGCAAAGCGGTCGAGGGGTCGGCGCCGCTGCGGGATCGGTTACAGTACTTTTCGGAAGCGCTGATACGGGGTACCGAGATCATCGGCGCGGTCGGTGCGGCGATACCGCTTATCAACGCCGAAAAGCAGGTCGATACGTCGAGAATCGGTGAAATCGCCGGCAAATTGCAGGCTTTTTATAAAGATTACAACCCTCCCACCGACCGGAAAATCGCCAAACGGATGTTCAGGCTGTTGCTCGACAGTCTTTCCGCGGAGGAACTGCCTTCGTGTTTTGCGGTGATCCGTGAAAATTTCGGCGGTGATGCGGACGCTTATATCGATTATGTCTACGACAATTCGCTGTTCGCATCGCCCGAAAAGGCCGAGGAATTCCTACGGCGTCCGGATGCGAATGCGTTTCTGAACGATCCGGCGTATAAAATGCGGCGGGAGGTGGTGAAAACCTATAACGCGCTGGTGGATTCGATCCGGGCGTTCGATTCGGTATTTTACCGGGGGCATCGGCTGTACGTGGCGGGCCTGATGGCGATGAATCCGGACAAGAAGTACTACCCGGATGCGAACTTTACGATGCGGCTTTCGTACGGTCAGGTATTGCCGTACGAACCGCAGGATGCCGTTTATTACGATTACTTTACGACGCTGGACGGAGTGATCGCCAAGGAGGATCCGCAGAACGCTTACGAATTTGCCGTGCCTGACAAACTGAAAGAACTTTACCGCGAACGCGATTACGGGCCTTATGCCGAAAAGGGAGTGCTGCCCGTAAATTTCATCACGACGAACGATATTACCGGCGGAAATTCGGGCAGTCCGGTGATGAACCGTAAAGGAGAGTTGATCGGGCTGGCGTTCGACGGGAACTGGGAGGCGATGAGCGGGGATACCGTTTTCGAACCCCGGCTGCAGCGGACCATCTGCGTGGATATCCGTTACGTGTTGTTTATTATCGACCGGTTTGCGGGCGACACCCGGTTGATCGACGAGATGACGATCGTCCGGTGACGGCCGTCCCGGATATTATAATGTCTGTAAAATTTGCAGATATTATCAAAATAGAATTAATTTTGTGCAAAATTGGTATTTTATGAGCGATTTGCACGAAGAATCAGCATCGGTTGAAGGAAAATCCTTGAATTTTCTGGAAGAAATTGTAGAGGAAAGCATCGCCGGGGGCGAGAAACGGGTGCAGACCCGGTTTCCGCCCGAACCGAACGGTTATCTGCATATCGGGCATGCGAAGAGCATCTGCCTGAATTTCGGTTTAGCCCGCAAATACGGAGGAAAGTGTAACTTGCGTTTCGACGATACGAACCCGGTTAAGGAGGATGTCGAGTACGTCGATTCGATCCAGCAGGACGTTCGTTGGCTCGGTTTCGAGTGGGCCGGCGTGCACTATGCGTCCGATTATTTCGACCAGTTGTACGCTTGGGCCGTTGAATTGATCCGTAAAGGGCTGGCTTATGTGGACGATCAGTCGCAGGAGGAGATTCGTCAGAGCCGGGGTACGGTGACCGTGCCGGGCAAGGAGAGCCCGTGGCGCAACCGGTCGGCGGAAGAGAACCTCGACCTGTTCGAACGGATGAAAAACGGCGAGTTCGGAGACGGCGAAAAGGTGCTGCGTGCGAAAATCGATATGGCTCATCCGAATATGCTGCTGCGCGACCCGATCATGTACCGGATCCTGCATGCCGAACATCATCGCACCGGCAACAAATGGTGCATCTATCCGATGTACGATTATGCGCACGGGCAGAGCGATTCGATCGAGAAGGTTACGCATTCGATCTGTACGCTCGAATTCGATGTGCACCGGCCGCTGTACGACTGGTTTATCGAGAAGTTGGATATCTATCCGAGCCATCAGTACGAGTTTGCGCGTTTGAACCTGACCTATACGATGATGAGCAAGCGGAAACTGTTGCAGTTGGTGCGGCAGGGCACCGTGATGGGTTGGGACGATCCGCGTATGCCGACGATCTGCGCGTTGCGGCGTCGGGGTTATACGCCGGAGAGCGTGCGAATGTTCGCCGATAAGGTGGGCGTGGCTAAGCGGGATAACGTGATCGACCTCGGACTGCTCGAATTCTGCGTCCGGGAAGACTTGAATAAACGGGCCCGGCGGCGCATGGCCGTGTTGGACCCGATCCGCGTGGTGATTACCAATTATCCGGAAGAGAAAACCGAAACGGTCGATTGTATCAATAATCCGGAGGACGAAACGGCCGGGAAACGGGAAGTTCCGTTCGGGCGGGAGATCTATATTGAGCGCGACGATTTTATGGAAAATCCTCCCAAGAAATATTACCGTCTCTCTCCGGGCGGCGAAGTGCGGCTCAGGTACGCCTATTTGATCCGGTGCGACGAAGTGATCAAGGATGCCGACGGCAAGGTGGTCGAACTGCGTTGTACGTACGATCCGATGTCCAAGGGGGGACACTCTTCCGACGGACGTAAGGTAAAAGGAGTGATTCACTGGGTTTCGGCGCGGCATGCGGTTCCGGCCGAAGTGCGGTTGTTTGACCGCCTGTTCGTCAAAGAGGATATGAACGATATCGAAGAGGGGAAGACATTCGAGGATTACCTGAATCCCGATTCGCTGAAAACTGTGACCGGATACCTCGAACCTTCGTTGGACGAAGCTGCGGAAGGAGATACTTTCCAGTTCGAACGGTTGGGTTATTTCTGCATGGACAGAGATTCCACGGCGGCTGGGAAAGTATTCAACCGTACCGTTACGTTGAAAGACAGTTGGGCTAAAATGGCTGCCAAATAAGAGACGGTCTCCGTTTTCCGTTTCCATAATAATTGAAGACTTGTGTAAGTTGAAAAAGTTGCTTTTATTACTGGTTTTTGCGGGGATTTCCGCCGTTTGCTTCGCACAGGCGGATAGTTGCCGCATCATCATTACTACGCCCGGTTATACGTCGATTTACCGCTATTCGGATCGGGAATTCGCCAAACAGATGGCCTGTGATTTCAAGGTGGCCGACGCTTCGGTGACCGAAGAGCCGAAAGGAGACGGCTGTTCGCTGGTGAAGCTGCGGATCGGCCAGCGGGAATACAGTTTTGCCGTATCGCCGGATGCGCCGGTCGTGCGTCTGCAGTACGACCGCAATAGAAGGCTGTTTAAAGGCATGGGATTTAATTATATCGAGCAAACCGAGGCCAAGTACGAGGCGCCCTCTTTTAATGGCGTATCGCTGCTGAAATTACCGGAGCTTTGGCGGCCGCAGATCGAAAAGCTGATTGACGACCGCAGCCTGCTCGATCCGGACAGGCCGGACGTGTTTTTACTCGAAGTCGATATCGACGAAGACGGGATCGTGCACCGGATCGTGGAGCTGGGCGGGGCGTTGAAGCAGTATTCGCAGGTGTTTATCGATAAGATTTACGATATTGCGGTGCGCGGATGGAATCCGGCTAAACGTAACGGAGTGCCTTTCAGGACGGTAGCCCAGATTCGGTTCGTAATAGACGAAAATTGACCGATCGCTTTTTTGCGCGGACAACCGGTAGAAATTTTTATAAATAACGTTATTTCGGATCGAAAGCGGAACATACTGCGGATTCCGAAGGCGTAAAAAAAGAGAGACAGATCGTCTCTCTTTTTTATATAATTGATTATTAATGTTTTATAAAATAGACTTCGTAATTTTCATGGCGCAGAAGTGCGGCCCGCACATCGAGCAGTGGTCGGATCCTTCGCGAATCATTTCGAAGTGCATCCGGCGGGCCCGTTCCGGGTCGAGCGACAGGTTGAACTGGTCGTTCCAGCGCATTTCATACCGGGCATGGCTCATTTGCAGGTCGCGTTCGGCCGCTCCGGGATGTCCTTTCGCGATGTCCGCCGCATGGGCGGCCAGTTTGTAAGTTACGACGCCTTCGCGGACATCGTCCTTGTTCGGCAGGGCCAGGTGCTCCTTGGTGGTTACGTAGCACAGCATGGCGGTTCCCATCCATCCGATCATCGCCGCGCCGATCGCGGAGGTAATGTGGTCGTATCCGGCTCCGATGTCGCTGACCAGCGGTCCCAACGTGTAGAACGGGGCCCCGTGGCAGTATTTGATTTGCTTGTCCATATTTTCACGGATTTTTTGCATCGGAACGTGTCCCGGCCCTTCGATAATGACCTGTACGTCGTGTTTCCATGCGATTTTAGCCAGTTCTCCGAGTACTTCCAGCTCTCCGAACTGGGCTGCGTCGTTTGCATCGGCAATGCTTCCCGGACGCAATCCATCGCCGAGCGAGAAAGCGATGTCGTATTTTTTAAGCAGTTTGCAAATGTCTTCGAAATGGGTATACAAAAAGTTTTCCTGTTTGTTGATGCTCATCCATTTTGCAAGAATCGACCCGCCGCGCGAAACGATTCCGGTCACGCGTTTCAGTGCGGCGGGCAGGTGGCGCTGTAAGATACCGGCATGGATGGTGAAGTAATCCACCCCTTGTTCGCACTGTTCGACCAGCGTATCGTAATACACTTCCCAGGTCAGATCGGCAATTTCGCCGCCTACTTTTTCCAACGCCTGGTACATCGGTACGGTGCCGATCGGTACGGGAACGTTGCGCAGGATAGCTTCGCGGGTTTGGTGGATCTCCTTGCCCGTCGACAGATCCATCACGGTGTCGGCTCCCCATTTGACGGCCCACATGGCTTTTTCGACCTCTTCCTCGATCGACGAGCCCAGCGCCGAATTACCGATGTTGGCGTTGATTTTGACCAAGAATTTACTGCCGATAATCATCGGTTCCGCTTCCGGATGCCGGTAATTGGACGGCAGTACGGCGCGTCCTTCGGCAATCTCTTCCCGTACCATTTCGGGTGTGATGCGGTCTTCCCGTTCGTTGTTCTGATTCTCCCGGATGGCGACGTATTCCATTTCGGGCGTGATGATCCCGTGCCGGGCATACCACAACTGGGTATGGAATTCGCCCTCTTTCTCCCTCTCCTTGATCCACGGTTCCCTGACCTTTGGCATTCCCTTCCGGATGTCGATTTGATAATTGTCGTCGGTATAGGCGCCGGTCGTATCGTAAACGCAGACTTTTTTCCCGTTTTGCAGCGATATTTCCCGCATACCGACTTTGATCGGATGTAGCGTCCCGTCTATATAAATCTTTTTAGCTCCGTTTTTTGATAGGTCGAAAATGTTTTTCATTTCTTTTAAATTTGTTCCACGTGGAACATTCTCCACGATGGATGTTTTAAATAAAGATTTGTTCCACGTGGAACAATTAACGTCCGAAATAAACCAACAGCACGTTGATGTCGGCCGGGCTGACTCCCGGTATCCGCGAAGCCTGTCCGATGGTAGACGGGCGGATTCTCGTCAGTTTCTGTCGGGATTCGATCGAAAGCGAAGTCAGTTCGCTGTAATTGAAATCCGGTCGGATCCGGATATTTTCGAGTCGCGTCATTTTGTCGGCGATGTGCCTTTCGCGCTCGATGTATCCGTGATATTTGATCTGGATTTCGGCTTCTTCGATCACTTCCTGCGAACACCCGTTTTCAAAAATGAAATCGGCCAGTTCGGGCAGGTATTCCGCCAGTCCGTTCAACGTGATTTTATTGCGTAAAATGATATCGTAAAGTTTTCGTCCCTGGGTCAGCGGCGTCGATTCGATCGATTTTAAATACTCCTCCAAATCGGCCGGAGTGACACTCAGTTGACGAACGAATGAAATAAGCGATTCTACGGACGATTTTTTTTGCATCGTTTTTCGATACCTTTTTTCATTCGCAAGCCCTATTTTATACGAAATCGGCGTAAGCCGGATATCCGCATTGTCCTGCCGGAGCAAAATCCGGTATTCGGCGCGGCTGGTGAACATTCGATAAGGTTCGTCGACGCCTTTGGTGACCAGGTCGTCGATCAATACCCCGATGTACGATTCGTCGCGCCGCAGTACGAGCGGTTCGTCGTCCCGCAGTTTCAGTACGGCGTTGATTCCGGCCATCAGTCCCTGGGCAGCGGCTTCTTCGTATCCTGTCGTTCCGTTCACCTGACCGGCAAAAAACAATCCGCCGATCAGTTTCGTCTCCAGCGAATGGTAGAGCTGGGTCGGCGGAAAATAGTCGTATTCGATCGCATAACCGGGCCGGTAAAGTTGTACATTTTCGAATCCTTTGATTTTTTGCAGCGCCGCCACCTGAATATCCCATGGCAACGACGACGAAAAACCGTTCAGGTAGTATTCGTGGGTGTCGGCTCCTTCGGGTTCGAGAAAAAGTTGATGGGAATCCTTGCCGGCGAAAGTCCGCAACTTATCTTCGATACTCGGACAGTAGCGTGGTCCGATCCCCTTGATAGTGCCGTTGAACAACGGCGAATCGGCGAATCCGCTCCTCAAAATATCGTGCACTTCTTTCGATGTGTAAACGAGATAACAAGGAATTTGTTTTTTAATACACTCTGTATCAGTAGAATATGAAAATTTACCGGGTGTTTCGTCTCCTTGTTGCTCTTCGAGTCGGCTGAAGTCGATCGAACGGGCGTCGAGCCGGGCCGGAGTGCCGGTTTTCATGCGTCCGACTTCGAAGCCGAGTCCGGCCAACTGGGCGCTCAGCCCGTGCGAAGCGGGATCGCCGGCGCGACCGCCCGGAACATGCGTCCGGCCGATGTGCATCAACCCTTCGAGGAAGGTTCCTGCGGTCAAAATAACGGCTTTCGAGCGGAATTGCACTCCCATCCGAGTCGTAACCCCGGCGACCGTATTTTGTTCGATCTGAAGGGCGGTTACGGCGTCTTGCCACAGGTAGAGATTTTGCGTGTTTTCGAGCATTTCGCGCCACAGCAGCGAGAAGCGCGCCTTGTCGCACTGCGCGCGCGGACTCCACATTGCCGGCCCTTTCGAACGGTTCAGCATACGGAATTGCAGCGTCGTACGGTCGGTGACGATGCCCGTATAACCGCCCATCGCATCGATCTCCCGGACGATCTGTCCTTTGGCTACGCCCCCGACGGCCGGATTGCACGACATCTGGGCGAATTTGCCCATGTCCATTGTGATTAACAGCGTCCGGCAGCCCATATTGGCCGCCGCCGCCGCCGCCTCGCATCCGGCGTGCCCGCCTCCTATCACGATAATGTCGAATTCGAATTCCATATTGCAGTCCGGCGCCGCTGCTGCCGTTATAAGGTCCGGCGCACGCGCGCCGTCAGTTCGTTTGTTCGTAAAACAGTTTCAGGTACCGGTCCTCCAGCTTTCTCATCCGTTGCTGCTCTCCGGGCTGCTTGTCGCCGTAACCGCACAGGTGGAGTATCCCGTGAATAATGACCCGTTGCAGCTCGTTTTCGAACGGAACGCCCAGTTCCCGGGCATTGTCCCGCACGGTGTCGACCGAGATCATCAGATCGCCCGCGATCGTCCGCTTGTCGGGATCGCTGTAGTCGAATGTGATGATGTCGGTGTAGTAATCGTGCTTCAGATAGCGCCTGTTGATCTCCAGAAGCGCCTCGTCGGAGCAGAAAACGACGGACACGGCTCCGGTCTCCCATCCCTCGGCGGCTGCCGTCCGGCGAATCCATACGGAGGTCTTGCGCTTGCCCCGGAAAGCGAACTCGCACGATTGGTTGCAGTAGTTTACGGACATATCCCTTTCAAGTTAGTGTTTCCTATTTGCGCAGCCAGAGCTCCGGATTCAGATTCTGCTGGTCTTTCCATATCTCGAAATGCAGGAAGGCGTCGTCGGCCGGCAGCTTGCCGATGGTCTGGTTCAGCGCGACCCGGTCGCCGGTCTTCACCCCAACGGCTTCCAAATTGGCATAGACGGTCACATAGTCGCCGTGCCGGATCATGACCGCGTTGTTCATGCCGGGCACGAAGAACACCACGCTGACCTCGCCTTCGAACACGGCTTTTACCGGCGCGCCCGCCTCGGCCGCGATATTGATTCCCGTATTGTTGACCGTCACGCTCTGACGGACGGCGTGCGCATGCTTTCCGTAGCCGTCGACGATAACGCCCCGCACCGGATAGGGCAGCTTGCCCCGGTTCTGGTCGAACTGGCCCGACAGCTTGGCTATGTACTCGTTCTGGGCGGCCGAACGGGGCTGGGCCTTATGCTTGCGCGACTCGGCCTCGATCAGGCGTTGTATCCGTTGCTGGAGCTGTTCGATCTTTTTCTTGTTCTGCTTGATCGTC
>OGRJ01002369.1_pt1 | contig 13751 bp, 9 predicted proteins | sample 1553411 | NCBI WGS metagenome assembly OGRJ01 (sample SAMEA2580084, study PRJEB22360) | human gut metagenome | biome: human gut; feature: human-associated habitat; material: faeces | place: Denmark | collected 2008/2010
TTTCAGGACGGGACAAAGTGGATAAGGATGAAGCCGAGGTGCTCTTCTGGCAGAAGATGTTGGAACCGTTCGACCGATACGGGCGCATGGATGTCAATGCCTACATGGAGAGTTTCATTCGAGTATGATTTCATTTTCAGAGCCAAGTACAGAACTGTTTATTGTGACCCTAATTTCACTTCGGAGGCGGATTCTTTCTATTAGATAAAGATAATCGAGAAAAAGTCTTTCAATGCGCGACGCAACTTGGTAACTGCCTGTTGAAGTTGTTTGTCGACCTTTTTCTGCGGAATGCCAAATTGTTCGGCAATCTCCTTGTAACTCTTTCCCTCCAGCCGCCGGGCCTTGAATATCTGCTGCGTCAGTTCCGGCATTTGTTCGAGTTGGGCCCGGCATATTTCGAGAATTTCGTTCCGGAACAGGATGTCCGGGTCGCAACTCTCGATAGCTCGGGTATAGTAATCCATTGCGCTGCGCTCTTTGAGTTTGATCTGTTCGTATACGGCCTGTCCTATTTGCTGATTCCGGCGATACATCAGGCAATTGTTCCGGATGACTTTATACAGATAGGCTTCGATGTTCGCCCCGTTAATGTTGTCGCGATGTTCCCATACGGCCATGAAACTGTCGTGCACGATATCTTCTGCCGTTTTGGAATCCCGCACATAGCTGTTGGCTATGAGCAGGTATTTCCGCTTGTATTGACGGAATAGCTGCTCGAAAAGTTGCTGTGAGAACGACGAAGCTGTGTCCATAGAGAGTATTCTATACACAAAGATATAATATTTTCCCGGAAGAAATTCTGAAAATAAAATTACGCCCGTACGGACGGAATGCGAAGCGGTTCCGGAAAGCGCGGATCAGAGAAGCCGGAGCATGTGCTTAATTCACATCGTTTCAATGAATTGAACATATTGAAAAAAATATTTTCGTGATTTGTTGTTTGTTCATGGGGGAAAGAGGAGCAGTTATGCATCTTTATTATCAGATAGAGCCCATAAAAGATGAAAGAAGAAATTACAAACGCCCAGTTGTTTCGGTTCTGTGCCGGAGAAACGACAGTCAAAGAGAATGATCGAATTGCCGCCTGGCTGGATGAGAATCCCGAAGAGCATCAGCAACGGCTGAACGACGTGCATTCGATGTACCTTGTAAGCATTTTATGCGACGAATCCGAAGCTAAGCTGCCGACACGACGCTCTGCATGGGCCACTTCTTTCCGTCGGTATGCTGCCGGCATTGCCGCCGCCTTGTTGGTCGGATTTGCAGGCAGCTATGCATTCTTTGCCTTCCGGCTGAACGGCTGGGCCCAACAGCAGACCGTCATCGAGGCTCCGGCGGGCCAGCATGTCCGGATTTCACTCAACGACGGTTCGGAGGTCGATCTGAATTCCGGAAGCCGGCTCATCTACCCTTCGATTTTCAGTGGCAAGGAACGCCGGGTCAAACTCGTCGGTGAAGCCCGGTTCGATGTCAGCCACAACGAAAAACAGCCTTTCATTGTGGAGACCTTCGCCTACGATGTCCGGGTGTTGGGAACCGATTTCAATGTGATTGCCGACGAGGCGAAAGGCCGGTTCTCGACGGCATTGTTCGAAGGCCGTGTGTCCGTCCGCAACCATCGGACCAGCGAGCAGGTCGTCATGGAACCCAATACGGTCGTCCGGCTCGAAAACGGCTACTTGTATGTGGACGAACTTGAGAATTGCGACGAGTATCTATGGACAGAGGGTATTCTGTCGTTCCGGAACGACTCGTTCGATGAGGTCGTTGAGAAACTCAGGAAATATTATGACGTCGAGATTGAAATCCGATGCGCTACGCTTCCGAAAGTGGCCTATGGACGCCTCAAAATCCGCATTTCAGAGGGAATCGAACATGCTTTACGCGTGTTGCAGCTCGCCTCTGATTTTACCTACGAATACGATCACGACCGGAACAGAATTATCATCCAGTGATGGTTTCATAAAGTTTAATACCACCCCCAAACGAAAATTGCCTATGAAGAAATGACCGAACGATCCACCATTGCCTTTCCGGTCGGACGTGAAAAAACCTGCAGGCGGGCAAACACCTGCAGGCCGGAGTCCAATCGGAAAATGATCAACCTTTTCTCAAAATTGAACTTTAATTCAACAAAAGTATGAATAAAAAGATTATTCAGCGAATTAGTTTGTTAATTCTTTTATTCGTTCTGCCCATCGCATATCCCGTAACCGACATTCACGCGCAAGACGTTCGTGTGACTATTCGTATGGAAAAGGTTCGTATGGAGCAGGTTATGAATGAGATTGAGCGTCAGACGAAATATCTTTTCGGAAGCGCCGAGAACGTGGATGTGAAACGCATTGTTACGGTACAGGTCGTGAATCGTCCGCTGCAGGAGGCGCTTGACGCCATGCTCCGGGGAACAAATGTATCCTATACGGTCCAGGGCTCGAACATTGTACTGAAGAACGGACGCTCTGAAGCCGAGGCGAAGAAGCCTGCTGTGATTTCCGGTGTCGTACGCGATGCGGCCGGCAACCCGGTTGTCGGAGCAGCCGTAGTCGTGAAAGGTACGACGATCGGGATCAGCACGGACTCAGAGGGCCGGTTTTCGCTCCAGGTACCCCCCCCCGCTTCGCAGGCCGTTCTGGAAATCAACTATTTGGGGTATGCCCCGGCGGATGTTCGGGTCGGCAGCGCCACTCGCTTCGACATTACGCTCAAAGAGGATAGCCAACAAATCTCGGATGTGCTCGTTGTCGGCTATACGCCCATGCGCAAAAGCGACTTTACGGGCTCGATAGCGAGTGTCAAAGCCAGCGAACTGACGACAACGACGCCCACCATGGCGCAGGCGCTTGCCGGCAAGGTCGCCGGCGTGGAGGTCCGGCAGGCCGACGGCGCGCCGGGTGAGGGCGTGCAGATACGTGTGCGGGGTGTCAACTCGCTCTCGGCTGGCAGCGATCCGCTGTATGTTGTCGACGGTTATCCTGCCTCGGAGGATGTTTACATCAATCCGGGCGATATCGAGAGCATCGACATTCTGAAAGATGCCGCCTCGGCTGCAATCTACGGTTCGCGCGGCGCTTCGGGCGTCGTGCTGATTACAACCAAACGCGGCAAAGAGGGCGAGCGCGCCAAGATCAGCTATGATTTCTCTTATGGTATTCAGCAGCTCGAACGTAAGGTCGATCTGTTGGATGCGAACCAATTCCGGGACCTGTACATTGCTTCGCGCAACGATTCCTATCGCCGGAAAGCGACGGCCGCCGGCATTGCGTGGAGTCCCAACGACGACAATACGATTCGTTCGGCCAAGGGATTTTCGCTCGCCGATGTCGGTATCCACCCCATGTTCTACGATTTTACGACCCGGACGCCTGTCGAACAGCAGTACAATACCGACTGGCAGGACGAGGTGTTCGGCAACGCCGGAATGATGCGCCACAACATTTCGGTGACGGGAGGTTCCAAGGCTATTCGCTACATGGCCAGCGTCGGCTACATGGATCAGGATGGTATTATCGCCCCCTCGAATCACAATCGCATTAATGCCCGTCTGAATCTCGATGCACAGATCACCAAGCACTTTTCGGCCAGCCTGAGCTATTCGATGTACGACGTCAAAAACAAAGTGGTACAGGCGGAAGGGCGTATGATCAATGACGGTGTTATTCAAAGTATGCTCATGTATCTGCCCAACCTGCCGGCCTATGAGGAGAACGGCGATTACGCTCGTAGCGCCATGATCCGGATGGTGACGGACTGGGGCATCAATTTCCCCGAAAATCCGCTCGTCATCGCCAACGAACTGGATATTTCGGAGAAGACTTCGCGCCACAACCTGAACTTCAACCTGGTCTATGAACCATTGCCCGATCTGAAGATCTCGGCGCGACTGGGACAGCAGTGGTACAACTACCGCTATTTCTACTACCGGCCGATGAGCATAGGCCGAAACAGCACGCCCGCCTATGGGCCCGAACTGGCCTCCTACAATATCGCCCGCTCGAGTTCGACCTACGATATCGACCGGCTCGGGGAGTTCACGGCAAGCTACAAGAAACAGCTCGGACGCCATCACGTCGATGCGCTCATCGGCTATACGCTTCAGCGCAAGACCTACGACCGACTCGGTGTCCAGGCTACGGGATTCGCCGACGACCGCATCCACGAGGTGACAGCCCACGGCCCGAAAGATTCGGACGTATCGCTTTATGAAACCCGCAAAGCGGCTTGGTCGATGATGTCCTATCTGGCGCGTCTGAACTATTCGTTCGACGACCGTTACACCGTGACCGGAACGTTCCGCACCGACGGTTCGTCGCGTTTCGGCGTCAATAACCGCTGGGGATATTTCCCGTCGGTATCGGCAGGCTGGACGATCTCGAACGAACCGTTTCTGAAAGATGCGCTCGAAAACATTGCTACGGTCCGTATCCGTGCCAGCTGGGGTAAGAGCGGCAACAACGACATCGGCAATTATTCCAGCATTGCAGGTATCTCGACCGGAAGTTATGCTTTCGGCACGACGGCCGTATCCACTTCCCGTCTCGGCGGGTTTGCCGATTCGGAACTCGGATGGGAAACGACGACGCAGACCAACATAGGTCTGGACCTGGGATTTTTCAACAGCCGGTTGAATGTGATTGCCAACTATTACAACTCCATCTCGACCGACATCCTCTATAACGCACCGATCTCCGCGATTTCCGGGTTCACCTCTTCAACGACCAACATGACCGATGCGAAGATCCGCAACCGTGGTTTCGACCTGCAGGTCGACGCCCGATTGCTGACCGGCAAGGTAAAGTGGAATGTCAGCACGAATATTTCGATCAACCGTAACAAAGTGGTTAGTTTGGGCGGACTGGACGACATTCTCTCCACATCGGAGCGTTCCGTGCAATCGCATATTACCAAAGAAGGCTATCCCATTGGGTCGTTCTACGGCTACAAGGCCGTCGGCATCATGTCGGAACTCGATTACAAGAACGCGCTGAAGGACCGGGAGGTTTATCTGGCCAACGGCAGCAAGTTCCCTGCCGGCTACACGCTGCAAGGGCCTGCCGTACCCAGCTATGCGCTCGACGATCTGTCCTACGGCAATACGATCTGGAAAGACGTGAGCGGCGACGGCGTCATCGACACGAACGACAAAACGATTTTGGGGAACGCTTATCCCGACTTTACGGGCGGCTTCTCGACCAGCCTCTCGTGGAAAGGCTTCGATCTGGGAGCGAGCTTCACTTACTCGTACGGCGGTGAGGTGATCAATTTCCAGGATTACTATCTGTTCAACGTGGAAGGATCGTCGAACCAGTATGCGATTGCCGCCGACCGTTATGTGTCGGATACGAATCCGGGGCGCAACAACGTACCCATCGCCACGCGGATCTCGGTGACGAACCAATCTCTCAAACTCTCTTCGTACTATGTGGAGGACGCCTCTTATTTCCGCTGCTCGAACATTACGTTAGGCTATACGTTGCCCAAACGTCTGCTCCGGAAGATCGGGGTCGAATCGTGCCGGGTATATGTCAGCGGCGACAACCTCTTCACTATTACCGACTACCGCGGTTACAACCCCGAGGTTTCGTACAAGAGCAGCAACCTGATGCCCGGATTCGACTGGGGTTGCTATCCGCTGTCGCGTATCTACTCGGTAGGTTTAAATTTAACGTTTTAATCCGTTCTGTTATGCGAATCAGTCATCTGTTTATTCTTCTTGCAGCGTCGGCTATGCTGACTGCGTGCGATTTTCTCGACGAATATAATCCCAATTCAGTGACAGTCGGCAATTACTATACTTCCGAAGAGGACATTGTCGCATCGCTTAACGGCGTCTACACCTCGCTGACGCAAAGTTATGTTGCCGATAACTATCACTATTTTACCGATGTGCGCGCCAATGCGACCGTCGTAACCAACAGCGGCGCCAACAGCGGCATTCCCTATCAGTTCTACAATTATACGCTTACCGAGGAGAATGTCTATGTTTACAACCGTTATTCGCAGTTGTACAAGATCATTTCGCGCGCCAATACGCTCTTCGCCCATCTGGGGGATGTCAGTTATGCTACTCCTTCGGCCCGCGATACGTATGAAGCCGAAGCCCGGTTCCTGCGCGCTTTGTCTTACTACTGGCTGGTAACCGAGTGGGGTGACGTGCCATTGGTGCTCAAGGTTCTGGAGAGTACGGAAGAGGTTCGGGCCAACAATTACCGCCGCCCGAAGGCCGAAATCTACCAGGCCATTTTCGACGACCTGAAATATGTGACCGAAAGCCCCCTGCTTGATGTGCAACCTGCCTCGGCATGCGGCAAGGTCAGTAAGGCTGCCGCATGGGCACTTTGGGGCAAAGCCTTGTTGCAGCAGGCTTGCGATGAAGATTTCATCGGCTCGAAATCCGAATTGCTCGGACAGGCGATCGGGAAACTGACTGCTGCCTGGGATCTGCGCAAGTTCGGCGAACTCTCGTCGGTTTCCTATTCCTCCGTCTGGGACCTCTCTACGCAGAAGTCGTGTGCGGAAAATATTTTCCAGGTCAACTATATTCAGGGGAACGCCGACCTGGGATCGGTGTGGAATTATATGTACGGTCCTGAGGGAGCGGGCGTCACCTCGCAGAGAAAAGGCGAGATGCAGAACGTCACGATACAGGCTGTCTATGATTCATTCGAGCCGGGCGATGTCCGCCGCTCTTTCCTGCGGGCAACGAACAAGGCGGGGCAGACTTACTATCACACCATGAAGTATGCCGATCTGGAATGCGGCGCCAACGGGTATGGAGGCAACAACTGGATTGTGCTGCGTTATGCCGATGTGGCGCTGATGCTGGCTGAAGCCTATTATTGGTCGAAAGAGGAAACATTGGCGAAAATCTGGCTGAACAAGGTGCGTGAGCGTGCCGGGCTGGGCGATTGGTCGGGGAGCGACCTGCGTCAGGGCATCTACGATGAACGCCTGCACGAATTCATGCAGGAGGGGCTCCGCTGGCAGGATTTGCTGCGTATGTACGATCGTATGGAGATGCTGGAGCACTTCAGCGCGATCAATTCCAATTTTTCGTTGAAAGACTTGTTACTGCCTATTCCCTACAACGAACGGATTCTCAATCCCGAAGGCCTTTATCAGAATCCGGGATACGGAAGCAATTAAACGGTTCGGGACATGAAAAGATTCTCGTTAATTCTTCAGGCATTCCTGCTCGGTTGCACGGGTATCCGTCGTAGAGAGGCAACCCGTTAGACATTTGAAAAATTTTAACAGACTGAAACCATGAAAAGAATCATATCGTTGCTATGCGTCGCATGTTTGGTTTTGATAACCGCATGTTCCGACGACAAAGAGGTGGGGCCGATTTTCGATTCGGTCCTTACCCCCGATTTCACGTTCGATGACGGCGCAGAGATTATCGCCGGCGTCGATGCCGTACAGTTTACCGACAATTCAACGGCCAAAGGCACGGAGATCAGCGGCTATTTCTGGCATTTCGGATTCGCCGGACTGGGAAACTGGTCGGAAGAGGCTGCTCCGGACCCTGTCATGTACAAGGAGGCCGGCGAATATGTCGTTACGCTGACGGTCTACGGCGCCGACGGCAACAGCAGCTCGACCAAACGGACCATTGTCGTCAAGGCCGCCAATCTGGCGCCCTCGGCATCCTTCACGTATACTCCGGAAACGGTGGTTGTGGATACCGAAGTAACCTTTACCGACACATCGGTCGATTCCGATGGCGAGATCGTCGCCCGCCGGTGGACCCTTCCCGATAATACGACCTCTACCGAAGCTTCGGTCAAATATACCTTCACGAAGGGCGGCACGTTCGATGTGACGCTTCAGGTGACTGATGACCGGGGTGCAAGCAGCGAGGTTTCGAAGAAAATCTTCGTAGCAGGCGACGAGGGCATCGGCTCCGGCAGCGAGAGCGACCCGTGGCAGATTGCCACCGCCGACCGATGGAACGAGATCGCGCAGTCGATCAACGGCACCCAGCCGGGCGATTATAAAGCCGGGGACTACTATCTGGTGACGAACGATATCGATTTCAGCGGTAAGAACTTCATCGCATGGGACAGCTTCTCCGGTCAGCTCACCGGCAACGGCAACTCGCTGAAGGGCATTACGGCGACCCGCACGGTTGCGGAGGCCGACATCGACGCGGATGCTGCCATCTTCGGCGTCATCCGCATTAATTCGGGTACGGTCAAGGATCTCAAAATCGAAGCTACCCTCACCTCGAACGGCAACCGGATCGGCGGCATGACCGGGCGCAACAACGGAACGCTCGACGGCGTATACTTCGTGAAAGGCACGCTCACGGGTGTGAAGCGTGTCGGCGGCATTGCGGGCGAAAACAACTCGGTTATCGTCAACTGCGCAGTGTTGGGCGGCAACATCTCGTCATCGGGCGAGAATGCCGGCGGCATCACGGGCGAATCCGGGGAAGTTCGCAGCGTAGGTCGGGAAGTTCTTCTGCAGCTGCTTGGTCACGTCGGTGTCGTCGTAGAACAGCACGGTGCCGTGGCCGGCGGCGAAGGCGTTGATCTTGGCCTCGGTGGCCTTGAACGCTTCGTCATCGCTCACGACCTTGCGCAGCGTCTCCTTGACGATGTTCCACAGCTTCTGGTTGGCGTCACCGAACAGCACGACGGCGCGCTGCGGCTGGGAGTTGAACGCGCTCGGCACCTGCACGGTGACATCCTCGACGGTCTTGACGATCTCCTGATCGCCGACCGGGGATTCGGAGGTCAGCACGTACTGCGAGCGACGGGCCTTGAGTTCCTCGATGAAGTTCGACATGATGGCATCCTTTCGCGATGGCATTGCGTTTTGTTGTTTCACTGTCTTCTAATAGCTCGATTCGATACCTCGATTCGAGGCATTCCATGATTAACGATACGTGCGCCATGCGACCCACATGCCGATGTTCTCTGTCAGAGAATATTAGCTAGGTAACATTCGGCACGGCGGCGATTGGGCCAAGGCCGCTTCGGGCTCGCAGCAACGGGCTACACTCGCCTCGGCCGCTCACTCATCCGTCGCGCCCGAGGTCTCCGAGGCCTCCGACGTCTCAAGCGCGGACTCGATATACCACACCGCGGTCTCGCCATAATCGCGATGCTCGGCGAGGACCCATCCCTCGGGCGGCACGGGCTCGTCGGAACGCGCGGATCGCTCCAACACGATCGTCGTATTCCCGCCGGCGATTCCATGGGCGACCATGTCCGAGAGCAACTGGTTGCAGTCCTCGGTGGCGAACGCGTACGGCGGGTCGATGAAGATCACGCCGAATGGTGCAATCGCCGATGCGGCCGCCGCGTACTTTTCCGCACGCGCCTTGACCACGCGGGCGCTCATGCCCGGCTCCCAGGAACGGTTGTGCTTCAACGCCGTCAACGTCTTTGCGATCAGCGCGGCGGCCGGTGCAGCCGATTCCACCGCCACCAGTTCGCGCGCGCCACGGCTCAGCGCTTCGATGCCCAACGCGCCGGTTCCGGCGAACAGGTCGAGCACACGTGCGTCATCCAGCACGCCCCACGAATCGAGGTGCGAGAATATCGCTTCCTTGGTGCGGTCGGTGGTTGGCCTGGTGCCCGGCTTCGGCGTGGTCAATGCCATGCCTTTGAATCGTCCTGAAATTACGCGCATAGCTATCGAGCCTAGTTGCTGGTCAGGAACGTCTCGTTGCCGCGCGTGAAGTCGAGCACCGCGCCGGCAAGCTGCACGTACCCTTGCAACGTGGGGTCTTCGGCCACCAGTTTCGCGGCTTCCGCTCTGGCTTCCTCGATGATCTTCACGTCTTTGACCACGCGCAGCAGTTTCAGTCCGGATTTGCCGCCGGATTGCGCGTCGCCCAGCACGTCGCCCGCGCCGCGGAATTCAAGGTCGGCCTGCGCGATTTCGGCACCGTCCAACGTGCCGGCAATCACGTCAAGGCGTTTGGCAGCATCGCTGCCTTCCGGCGCACGTGAAATAAGGAACGCGCCCGATTCGGTGCCGCCACGGCCCACGCGTCCACGCAGCTGGTGCAACTGGGACAGGCCATACCGGTCGGCATCGAAAATCACCATGCAGCTGGCCTGCGCCACGTCCACGCCCACTTCGATGACGGTGGTGGCCACCAGAATCGGCGTCACGCCCGCTTCGAAATCGGCCATAATCTGCGATTTCGTTTCGTCATCGTCGCGGCCGGTCAGCGTGGCGATGCGGATGCCAGCGAATTGCGGCAGCGATCGCAAGCGTTCCGCGATTTCCGCGACGGAATGCAACGGCGGCCGCTGTTCGCGCTGTTCGTCATCCTCGCCCAAATCGTATGTGGCGTCGAATGCGGAACCGACTTCCGCATCGCCTGAACCGCCCGCATCGTCGGCATCCTTCGCGTCGGCGTCGATGCGCGGGCAGACCACGTAGGCACGTTCCCCCGCGTCGATACGCTTGCGAATCAGACCGAACATTTCCGCCATCAGCGGGCCGTTCGCTTCGGGCACGACGAATGTGCGGATCGGCTTGCGGCCGCCGGGCAGTTCGGTGAGCCAGGAGATGTCGAGGTCGCCGAACCAGGTCATGGCCGCGGTGCGCGGAATCGGCGTGGCCGTCATGACCAGCAGATGCGGTGCCGTGGAGCCTTTGGCGTTCAGCGATTCGCGCTGCTCCACGCCGAAACGGTGCTGTTCGTCGATGACCGCCAGCGCGAGGTTGGGCGCTTGGAAGGTTTTGGAGAACGCGGCGTGCGTGGCCACCACGATGCATGGTTTGCCGGAGGCCGCTTGCGCGAGGACGCGTCGGCGGGCGGCGAGTTTCATGCCGCCGGTGAGCAGCAGTACGGGAATGTCCGGCAGGCTGTTCGATTGGCCGTCCAGCAGTTTCTCCACCTGGCCGCCATCCGATTGTCCACCGTTTTGTGGTTCCGGCGCGTTTCCCGACGTGACTTGTCCACTTTCATCCACAACCGCATGGTGCGTTGATTTTGTCTGCGATTCCCCTGATTTCGCGGTTTCGGCAGCCTCTTCGCCGGTACCACACATCCGATCCACCATGCCGCGGATGCTGCTGTAATGTTGTTCCGCCAACACTTGCGTCGGCGCGACGAGCACCGCTTGTTTGCCGGAGCCGACGGCCTGCATCATAGCCGCCACCGCGACCACGGTTTTGCCGGAGCCGACCTCGCCCTGCAGCAGGCGTTGCATGGGGTAATCACGTGCCATATCGTCGGAAATATCGGCGATCACCTGCTGTTGCCCGTCCGTCAGCGAGAACGGCAGCGACTCGACGAAATCGTCTTTCAGCCGCGTGTCGGCGCAGGCTGTGGCCGTGGCCTTACGCGACGAATCACGAGACTGCACCAGCGCGGTTTGGCAGATGAGCGCTTCCTCGTAGCGCAGTGTACGCAACGCCTTGTTGAAACCGTCGCGGTTTTGCGGATCGTGAATCGCCATGAACGCTTCGGCTCGGTGCATCAGCCCATGTTCCATACGAAACGCTTCCGGCATGATGTCGGGGATGGCGGCGGCAAGCGCTTCCGTCCGTGCCTGCCGGTCGGCTTGCGGCGCGTCGAATTCCCCATGTTGCGCGTCGCTGGCACCGGCGCCATGCAATGCACGGGCTGCCTGTGCCGCAGCGTATTCGTCACCGCACAGCCGGTCCATGCATTTTTCGATCGACTCGTGGATGTGTTCGCTGGAGATGCGCGAGTTCGCGTGGTAGACGGGACGTGGGCGGCATACGTGGCGCATCGCCTCCGGTACGGAAGCCGCATCGTATTTGAGATTCGGCATGGTCGGCGATTGCGGGACTGCCGCCGGTTGTTCCGTGCCGAAGCCGTCATCCCATTCGGCGGCTTCCTCAGATGAGCGGCTGCGCAATTGCTCGCCGGCTGGATCGACCGTCAGTATGTCGGGATGGGTGAATTGCAGACGGTCGTTGTATACGCTTGGCTCGCCCGCGACCACCAGCAACGCGCCTTCGTGCAGTTTGCGCTGGATCCAATCGACGTACGACTTGCGATAGGAGAAGAACACGAGAGACGCCATGGAAGCGTCCATGTGCCGGCTGCGTGCGAAATCGCCGTCATCAACGTCGGCGATCAGCCGGAATCCGCGACGGGCCATCGGAAAGACGCGCACGCCACGCACGTGCGCGGCGAAGGCCATCTTCTCCCCGATTTTCGCTTCGCGCAGGGCGCGTGCCGGCACCGGCTCGGTGACGCGGAACGGATAGTAGGTCAGCGCGTCGCCCACGGACACCACGCCCAGCGATTTCAGCGCGCCGACTCTGCGGCGGTTCGTTTCGAACGAGGAAATCGGGGTTTGCCATGTGGTGCTCATAACACTCCATTGTGGCACGACCGGATGATTGTGCGGCGGGCTGAATTCCCCATTATTCGTGGCGGCGCCATTCGCCGCAACACGGCTTGTGGACGGCCAGATAAAGCAAAACCCCGGCGGCCATTCGGCTTACCGGGGTTTCAAGCTGTTATTTCGCGATTCACGCTTCAACGCGCTGGACCTTGCCAGCCTTGATGCACTTCACGCAAACGCGAACGCGAACGTTCTCGCCGTCGATGGTGGTGCGAACCGGCTGCAGGTTCGGGCGGAAGGTGCGCTTATTGCGAATATGTGAGTGCGAAACGGTGAAACCGGTCTGCGGTCCCTTGCCGCACACTGCGCAACGAGCTGCCATAATGGACTCCCTATAATTACTATTGACTTGCAAGTCTGCGCGTTCGACACCACACAACGAAGTGCATGGCAGAACACACAACTTCTCAACTATACAACCAGCCCCGGCCAATCGCAAACTTGTGGACGAAAATCGGCTTGCATTCCCCATATTCCGCCGTTTTTGCCATGTCTCGACAGCACGCGTATGCGGCCCGTACGGGCAGAACATGCTTGTTCATGCGCTGTTCATGTCGAATGGTCTGTTACCACCCGCCACGCCCGTACGATGAAGTAATGGAATAAGATGAGCCATAAGATTGACATTTAGCCGAAAAGAGTCAACATTGACCGACACAGCCGAGCCGCAGACCCAGCCGTCCCAGCAGAACGCGCAGGCCCAGCAGCCGCAGCAATCCAAGCATATGATGACGCCACGCGAGAAGAAGTGGATCGTCTACGACGTCGGCAATTCCGCGTTCGTGCTGCTGTCCACCGCCGTCGTGCCGATCTACGCGAATTCGCTGCTCAAGGCGGCCGGCGAGACGAACATCGTGTCGACGTGGGGCTACGCGCAGACCATCGCATCGCTCGTCATCGCCGTGCTTATGCCGCTGCTCGGCTCCATCGCCGACGTGCAGGGCATGAAGATCCGCTTCTTCACCGGCTTCTTCCTGACGGGCGTGGTCATGTGCTGCGCGATGGCGATGCCGCTTGGTTGGCTCGCGTTCCTCATCGTGTACGTGCTGGCCACCATCGGCCTTAATGGTTCGCTTACGTTCTACGACTCCATGCTGGTGGACACGACTTCGAACGAACGGATGGACCGCATTTCCTCACACGGCTACGCATGGGGCTATATCGGTTCGACCGTGCCGTTCATCGTCTGCATCGCGCTGATTTTCGGAGGCCCCGCGCTGTTCGGCTGGTCGACCACAGCCTGCACGCGCGCCTCGTTCGTCATCACCGCGCTGTGGTGGGTGGCGTTCACCATTCCGCTGCTCACCAGCTATAAGCAGGTGCATTACCGCGCCACCGCGGGGCAGGCAGGCGAGGCCATTCGCGGCACGTTCGCCGAGCCCGGCTCCCGGTAATCAT
>OGRJ01002377.1_pt1 | contig 13707 bp, 7 predicted proteins | sample 1553411 | NCBI WGS metagenome assembly OGRJ01 (sample SAMEA2580084, study PRJEB22360) | human gut metagenome | biome: human gut; feature: human-associated habitat; material: faeces | place: Denmark | collected 2008/2010
TACCCCCAAAAACAATCTTTTTAGTCTCATAGTTACATCTGTTTTATTGTTGTTAGAAAATATCATTCAGACATGAATACATACTTGCCGGAGCCCAATTCGACTACCAGCTTACCGTCAGCCTCCTCCACGGAATGAATCCCCGCCTGACCGGCATCTACCTGTACATGGAAGTCAAGCGGCAGCTTGATCGTAGCGGTTGTATTGGCGGGAATCTCAACGTTCCACTCCAGCTTATTGCCGTCACGTTTCCAGGAACTCCCTATCCTGCCATAAGGCGATACATGCGAAGCATTCACATAATTCAGTTTTTCCGGGAATACCGGTTCCATCAGAATCTGCTTGAACCCGACGGAAGCGGGAGCATTTTTTATACCGGCAAGATCCTCATAGAACCATATCAGCAGGTCTCCCAAAAGCATCACATGGTTTCTTGAATTCATCGCCGGATTTGCCGTGTCACCATTCCATAATTCCCAAATGGTGGTTGCACCCTTCTTAATCATGTAACCCCATGAGGGATAAGTGTCATTGGTCACTATCTTATAGGCAAGTTCCAGTCCGCCGTACTCGGTAAGTCCGCGCATCAGATGCTGGATGCCAAGCACACCGGCACTGACATGTCCCTTACAGTCTTTTTCCGTCTTCTCCACGACATTGGCAAATACTTTATCTTCATATCCGTCGGGAACCAGACCCAGTCTGAGGGAAAGCAGGTTTGCCGTCACCGTATTGTTGTCATACTGTGCAGTCTCAGTATTGAAGAATTTCTTGTTATAAGCGTCCTTGACCTTAATGGCAAGTGCTGCATACTCTTCAGCATCTGCCGGAAGTCCGTTCATTTGCGCGAACTTCTCCATCAGTTGCAGAATACTGTAAAACACCGTTGTACTCAACACTTCACCGTTCGTCTTACGGGCAGGGTCCTCCGAATGAATCAGCTCCGGCGACTCGGGAGGCATGCACCAATCCCCGTATTCATCCTTCACCAGAATATAGTCCTTCATTTTGGTCTCCGTCATGTGGTTTACCCAGCGCTTCATGGACGGATAGCGCTCTTTGATGGAGCTATCATCGCCAAACTGGCGGTAAAGCATGTCGGCTACGTAAAAATAGGCAGCCGGCCAAGTCACGTCATCATGGAAGATGGTCCAGTAACGGGGAGATACCACAGAGATACTTCCATTTTCATTCATGGACTCTTCTATATCCACCAGCCACTTCTTATACATCAAGGCATTGCCGAAAATGAAACTTTCACCATAGGCACCGGTAGTGCGGTCGCCCAGCCATCCAAGACGTTCATCACGCTGGGGGCAGTCGGTAGGCATACCGCGATAGTTTCCACGGATTCCCCAATAGGCATTCTTGTGAATTCTGTTAATCAACTCCTCGGAAGTCTCGAACGTACCGTTCGTTGCCATTTCATCATACACCACCTTACCGATGAAATCATCCGCTGCCGGTTCATAGTCCAAACCGGATATTTCCATAAAACGGAAACCATGGTAAACAAACAACGGTTCCCAAACAAACTCACCGTCAGCGGCAGGAGTATAAATATCCGTGACAAGGGCACTGCGCAGGTTGTCAAGATACAGTTCCGTACCATTGTCCTTCAGCACTTCGGCAAAACGCATGGTAATGGGCTTGTCCTTCTTGCCACGCAGTTTCACCTGCTGTATTCCTACCATATTCTGCCCCATATCCACGATATATCTTCCATCACCTACCGATTTAACGGATATTGGCTTTATTTCCTCCATCACCTTCAGACTCGGAGAGAGCTGTGCCACAAGTTTTCCTTTGGGAGCCTCCATCCGTTCGGCCGGTTTCCATCCGGAATCATCATAGCCGCTTTCCGCCCATTTGCCCAATTCCAAGCGGGCATCATACCACTCACCGTCAAACTCGTTGTTTGCGGTTATAGGACCGCAGTTCGTCACTTTCCAGGAGTCATCGCTGGCTACCGACACCGTCTCACCATTGTCGTACTCTATATTCAACTGCGCCATGAGACGGGGTAAACCAAAACCTACCATCCCATTGGCACGCATGGAAAGATACCGGCCGTTGCCCAGAGCCACGCCTATCGTATTGGTACCGGACTTCAACAAGGGGGTGACATCATAGGTCAGATAAGATACAGAAGCATCGTACCAGGTAGGCAAAGGACCGAATACATCGTTTCCAATCCTCTCGCCATTCATATAGCATACGGAAGAGCCTACTCCCGAAACATAAAGGACTGCACGCTTCGGCTGTGACGGCAAATCAAACTCCTTCCGCAGATAACGTGCCGGAAGGATGGTCCGCTCACCGTCCAGTTTCAAGTTTGTACTGTCGTTCAGTCCAATCCAGCCGGCTTTCCAGTCCGAACTGTCCAGCAAAGCCATTGACCAATATTGGATACTACTTTGCGCCTTGTCACCGGTATTTGTCCATACAGTGACACGCCACCAATATTTCTGTCCCGACTCCAAAGACGCCCCTGCGTACTTCACTAGCACCGATTGGCCAGACTCCACACGACCGCTGTTCCATACCAGCCCGGAGCCGGCCTGCAAGCCCTTTTCCGAGTCCGCCACTTCAATCTGATAAGCAGTCTGCATCACATCCTGCTTGTCGGTTACCAGTTGCCATGAGAAACGGGGAGCCGATACAGCTACTCCTTCGGGATTCTTCCGCATTTCAACAGTGGTTTCCTCCACTTTCAAGGAACTGCCACCCGATACTTGACAGCCCATCATCAATAGGGCCAACAAGGAGATTAAAATAGATTTCTTCATACTTGTCAGAATTTCGGTTTCTCCGCTTCCGTGGATGCAACGGAGCCTTCTACCGTCGGCCATCCGTCTTCCCAGCTAATCTTATCCAACATCAATACACGGCCTTCAGGCTTCTTTGTGCTCACCGCATGATAAAAGAACCAGTCATTGCCGGCATTGTCCGTCACAATCTCCGAATTATGACCGGTACCCACAAAGGAATTGCTTTTCTGAATCAGCACTTCGTGCTTGTTATCCATCATGCTACCGCCATTCTTGTCGACATAGGGGCCGAAAAGATTATCTGAACGGCCTACAACAGTAGTGTAAGTACTCTTCAATCCCTCACAACAACTTCCTATGGAAGCGAAGAAGTAGTAATGCCCGTCCTTCTTGTGAATATAGGTACCTTCGTAAGCGGTTCCTGCCACTTGCTGCGGTGTGGCGCCGTCCTTCAGAGAGAGTCCGTCATCAGACAGTTCAATCGCATAGATTCCTCGAAAACTGCCCCAGAAAAGATATTTCTTCCCTCCATCCTCTATATAGAAAGGGTCGATGGAGTTCTGTACATTGATTTCATTGCTGCGGAACATCTTTCCGTGGTCCGTAAAAGGTCCCTCAGGCTTATCGGCAGTAGCACAACCGATGCCGCAAGTTAACTCGCCTCCCCAAACAGACATAGAATAATAGAGCACGTATTTATCACCTATCTTGTTGATGTCCGGCGCCCACAAACCGCCGTTCGGCTCAAAATCAGGCCGCGTACGGTCCGTAAAGGCAGTACCTACATACTCCCAATCCACCAGGTTCTTGGAACGGTGAATCGGCAGATTGCGTATGTCCTCGGTGGCATACAAATAGTAGTATCCATCATCTCCCTCAATGACAGAAGGGTCTGGCAAACTATAATCTATCACCGGATTGCGATAGACATTCTTCGGCTGTTGTTCTTCCGGTTTATCCTCTTTTGTAGCCGATGACGAGGAACAGGCTATCAGACTGCATAACACTGATAATACAAGAAACTTCTTCATACAATGTATTCTTTTCATTCTTTCATTTTACTTTTCGAGTGATGTACTGCCCAATACCTGCGGACGGATAAGAGAGCCACCGATAGAAACCGTTCCCTGGTCGGAAATGGCAAAATCCTTGATATACGAAGTGCGCGGCTGTACTTTCGTGGAATCCCAATGTGCATGGAAAATGTATTTCCAGCTACCGTCCTTACAGCAGAAGGGTGCTCCATGACCGGTACCCATCAAGCCGTCGGCATGTTGCAGAATCGGATTTCCCTCGTATTTCTTCCACGGTCCCATCGGGCTGTTCGAAGTCGCGTAACCCACTCCGTAGTTCTTGCTTTCAAAGTGATTGGCCGAATAAACCAGGTAATAAACGTCCTCTCTCTTCAAGATGGAAGGCCCCTCGGCTACTTTGGCGGGCTTGTCCTGCGAGAGTTCCCAAGGCTCCCCTACTTTGATGCACTCCGTCAGTGTCTCCTGCTTGATGCCGGTCAGGTCATCGTTCATCTCTGCCACCCAGATGACGTTGCCATCCGTGAAACGCACGAAATAGAGGTAAGGCGTGCCGTCATCGTCGATGAAGAGAGAGGTATCGATACTCTTCTCATCCCATATCGGCTGCTTCACCTCCTGACGAAACGGACCTTGGGGAGCATCTGCCGTTGCCACGCAGATATGCTCTTCGGTGGAATAGAACAGATAGAACTTCTTCTTCGACCCGATGTAGTAGACTTCCGGTGCCCAGAATCCCCACGTGCCGTAGGAGTCGGTAGCCGACAATGCCTGGCCTTCACGCGTCCAGCTTTTCAGGTCATCGGAAGAGAAGCAGGCAAAGCCCTCCCCCTCCACCGTACCTCCGGTGCCGTAAGCATAATACTTGCCGTCGTAAAGCATTACGTAAGGGTCGGCAATCGGCAGATAGTCTGATTCTACAACCGTCTTCTCCTTGCAGCCTGCAAAGCAAAGACAAAGCAACAGCAGCAATATATAATTCTTCTTCATATCCATCTCTTATTTTACTATTTTGGGTGTCATATAGTCCTTGCTGATTCTCATGCGGTCCACACCGTCCACTTTCTCGAAAGAAACGTCACTGATGTACATGGCGCGCGGATGGATGCTACTCTTGTCCTTATGGGCATGGAAAACGATACGAAGCTTGCCCGCCTTGTCGGTGAAGGTGGCACTGTGCCCCACCCCAACCAGTTCTCCGGGTTTCTGCAGCAAGGGATTCTCCTCGTATTTGGTCCAGGTACCCATCAAATCGGTAGCTGTGGCGCAACCTATGCCGTAGAAAGGACTCTCATAGCTGTTGGCGGAATAGGTCATATAGTAGAGTCCATTGTGCTTGATGACAAACGGACCTTCATTCACGCGGGGCCACACTTCCTCCCATGCCTGAGAGACGTGGATGCAAGGGTGCATGGTCTCCTTCTTGATAGTCATGAGGTCTTTCTCCAATTCGGCCACCCAGATGTTGAGCCCGTCGTTGAAACGGTCGAAGAAGAGATAAGGCGTGCCGTCATCATCAATGAACAGAGAGTTGTCAATGCATTTCTCATCGGCAATCATCGGTTCCTTCTTACTTTGGGTAAATGGTCCTGCAGGTGAGTCTGCTGTTGCCACACAGATATGCTCGTCTGCCGAGTAATACATATAGAACTTCCCGTTCACTTCGTAGACCTCCGGTGCCCAGAACCAGCGATCGGCCCAGACATCCTTCTTCTGGAGCGCCATGCCCTTATACTTCCAAGTCTTCAAATCATCGGAGGTATAGACTTCGATGCCGTCATCCGCATGGGTGCCATAGGCATAGTAAGTGCCATCGTGCAACATGATGAACGGGTCGCCCAAAAGCACCGGCGTTTCAACTCCTTCGACAACAATATCGTCCACATCCTTATAGTCTGAAGAGCAGGACTGGCAGGAAGCCAGCGTGGCCAACAGAAACAGATACATACATATAAAATTCTTTTTCATGATTCTTTCTTAAACAATTGTTATGATGATAAATATTTACTTTCAAGAAGATGTTCCGTTACACCCGTATATTGAACCCTATTCAGTCGTATACTGAATCCTATTCAATCGTATACTGAAATACATTCAGTCGTATACTGAATCACCCCAGTCCATCACACTGATTCACAAGGAAATACAAACACCAGCTTCTATATACATTTTTCATTACATATATACGGAACGGCACATCCCACGATTGCGTCTAATCGCGCCTCTGCCCTACATGATAATACAACGTACCACTATAAACCGGAGAGCCGCCCTCCGAACAGAATCCGATGCGGGATGCAGGGTAGCGTATATCCAAAGCTCCCAGCTCCCTGCCGTCGACAAACAGATACAGCTTGTCTGCACGACGCACGGCACGGAAATTATAGGATTCCTTCCACAATTCATGTACACCTATCTTATAGATATGGCGTTCCAAATCCTCCGCCTCCTTGTTGATGAAGCGGATGCCTTCTGCCTTTACCGGAGTAAAGGTACAATAATTATATGCAGGATGTTCTGCTATCCCCCTATCTTTGTTTTCTATCGGATGCCATTCGCCGCCATTCAGGTATTCTATGTCGAACTTGCCGAACATGTCATCCACAAATTCGGATTTATTGCCTGCTTCGTGACGATTCAGGTAAAGTGTATCCAACCATGCAGGTGCGGCAAAACGATAACCTTTCTCAATGAAGTCGGTATACTTCACATCCGGATAGAGCGTTTGCAGGCATCCCAACGGGAATTCCTTCTTCCAGGCAGTTTTCCCTTTCTTCACGGCTGTCACCTCAAGCATACGGGTGATGCCATCGAACTGAGCCTTCACATAGTTATCCTTATCCACATAAACCGGATAGCTTCCTGCCTTGTCTTGTCCGGACAAGCCGGACAACTGGAAGCTGAATTCATAATCGTTCAAGAAATCGCCCTTCAACAACTCCTCATTCCCCGAAAGCTGGAAATGCACATCATCGAAGCCGATGGTATAGGTAGCCCCTTCGAACAAGGCAGACTTTGTCTCGTCAAATACTCCGGGAACACCCGCTTCTTCTACCGGAAGAGCCTCTGCAAAGACATGTCTCCCCGGTGCGGGAATCTCATCCAGCCAAATCTTCAGACAGCCACCGTTACGCTCAATGCGCAGATGATGGTACACACCCCAACGGAAATCTTCAGGCAGGGCATAGGATTCCTTATTTCCCTTACCGCCGACAAGTGTACGCAGGTACCAGCTCCGGTTCTCGGCATCCAGACCGACATAGGCACAGTTATCCGCATCCTTCCACCAGGCAACGATGCCGGCTCCACCCTCGGTCTTGACTCCCGTCTCGAACAAGTAAGCCACGGACGGCTGTACTTGTTGCAACACACCGAACGAAGCTGTCTCGCCTTTACCCGCAAAGGTAGGCATCGAAGGTTCGGGATGATAACCTGCCGTGCGAGGGCCGGTGATACCATCCACAAACAACGTCTTGTCGAAGAACTGGACACGGTTGATATATTGCCCCCGATGCTCATCGTTCTTGTTTGCCATATAAATCAGCCACCATTCAAATCCGTTGGGGCCTCTCAAAATATTGGGCTGACCGGGAGTCATCAGAATATCATCGGCAATACCGTCTTTCATATCGAACAGAGAAACGTCGAAGAATTGCGAACGTCCCTTGTTTGTTTCTACGGCAAGCAGATTCGTGCCTTCCTTCAAAGCAGCACGCAGCTTCTTGTCCAGGTTCACGATACAATAATCACGCCCCTGCTTCTCGTAGACAAGTGTTCCGTTCAGATAAATCCGGGTATCTCCGTCGTGAGCGACACGCAATGCCAGGTTGCCGGTTTCGCTACCGGCAGAGAAAGTCTTTCGCAACCATAAGGAGGGCGTATTCCACAAGGTGCCCAGATGCCGGGTGGTGGAACCTTTCACTTCACGGGACGAAAAGCCGGTCTCCCCCCTCGCCCAGCCGGAGTCATCGTAGGTCACTTTTGTCCAATCGCTTCCCGGTTTGCTCTCCGTATAAGCAAACAACGGCTCATACGTGCGGCCATACCGCAATAAATCCACTTGCTTCTCCTCCAGTTGTGTCTGATTGCAGCCTACAACCGGATAGCTATATTTATTACCATTTTGAAAACCTAAAGGAGAGTCTGCCTCAGCAACTCCCAACTGATAATTGCCCCACTCTGTAGAGGTGTGGTTGGCATTGTACATCATATAGTAGCGGTCTCTATACTTCATGACCCACGGTCCCTCCGCCACTCTGTTATCCATCGTTTCCCATGTGTCCGGCAATGAGGCGAACTGGCACACCGGTTCGCCGGCAAATTCTGCCGGGTTCTTCATTTTACGTCCCCAGATGGTATTCCCATCGGTAAAGCGTACCATATACATGTATAGTTGCCCGTCATCATCTCTGAAAACTTTGGGGTCGATACGGTTATCCATCCATGTCTTCTTGTTCGGCTCTGTGTAAGCGCCCAGGGCATCTTTGCTCTGCGCATGTACAATGTGAACGGCATGCTTGTCCTTCCCCCAATAATTGACCGACCAGTACAAATGAAAATCTCCGTTCAGATAGAACATGTCATTGGCATGAATCTGGTCATTTCCGGCTCCGCTGCCTCTGGTCCAGTCATTGTCCATGGATACGACATGGATAGGTTTCCCCCAATGAACCAGGTCATCGGACACATAGAAATCCCCGTTTGTACGGACCCCGCCAATATAGTATTTGCCGTTGTATTTCATTACGCCGGCATCCGCCACTCCCGGAAGTACCGGATTCTGGATGTTCTGCGCAAACAAAGCGCCGCAACAGGCAAAAGCGAATGGTAATAGTAGTTTTTTACAGACAAGCATATGGTATAAGATTTAAGAAAGAAAAGGCTATGCCGGAAGCATCCTGAATGGGAACAGGCTTCCGGGCATAGCCTTCTTCGGTTATTAATAGTTAGGATTCTGAGTAAGATGTGCAACACCACCTACTGTGCTGTTTTCCACCTCATCTCTTGGAATAGGCAGACGTCTGTGCTTGCCGACAATAAAGTTGTCAAAGTCCTTGTCACGAGCTTTCAGTTCATCAATTCCAGCCTGGGAATCAAGTAATCCCCAACGCTTCAAGTCAGCCCAACGCCAACCTTCGAAACAGAGTTCCAATGTACGTTCCATCTGCAGACGCTTGATAAAGGCATCTTTAGAGCTCAAGCAGTCTTTCCACTGACTGTCTTCCAACTTGGCCAGACCGGCACGTTCTCTTACCTTGTCCACATAAACAGCAGCATCGGCAGGATTGGTTCCCGTTTCAACAAGACACTCTGCATAGTTCATCAGTATATCTGCGTAACGCATGATACGATAGTTGTTACGGGCAAAATAATCTTCTGCACTACGATAGTACGAAGTATTGTATTTACGGATATAGCAGTCTTCCGGGTCAGTTCCCCAACCGTCATTCCAATCGGCATTTTCAAATCTATAGTAACTTTTCGGCTGGTCGGGGAAGTCTTGTGAGAATCCACGGTACAAAATGCTACCGTACAAACGCAAGTCGTTCTTTCCGTCCACACGCTTCTCTTTCAAGAACTCGTCTACCAGCCAGCGGCGTGCCTTACCGTCTCCCCAACCTATACCACTCGGAGCATAGAACTGAGTACGCTGGAAACCGAATGCCATACTGGCGTCATTACCCGTGCCACCCTTGTTCTGGTCATCGAACTGAATTTCAAAGATGCCTTCCTTGTTGTTCTCGTCCAAGTCGGTGAAGTTATCCTCACGGTTGGCAATAAGACCGTACAAAGAGCCCTCTTTATCAATCAGCCATTGCAACTGTTCCTTTGCCTTGTCATACTTATGTTGTTGCATATAAGCCTTGCCCAACAATGCCTTGGCAGCACCTTTGGTAGCACGTCCCAGATTGGCAGCATCCCAAGATTCCGGCAAATACTGCATGGCAAAAGTCAAATCTTTCTCTACCTGGTCCCATATTTCCTGCTCGGAAGCATCTTCCGGTATATAGGAAGCATCTTTAGGCTCCAACGGCATAGTTCCTTTATCCCACAACAGATTTACCTGAAAATACCACAATGCACGCAAGAAAGAAGCTTGTGCCAGTACCTGGTTTTTCGTCGTCTCGTCCATTTCAATAGAAGGAACATGAGCCAACACCTGATTACAACGGAAAATACCTACATAGAAATGCTCCCAATGTATGTTGTTGCCTTCATAAAAATTATAGTTGTTGTAAAGGAAACGTGTCCAGTCGCCCAATTCAATCCAAGGAGAAGAACTCCATCCTTCGTCCGAAGTCAAATCATAGCGGAAAGAGAGCCAACGCATCCAAGTACCTTCCTTATAAAGAAAACTGTAGCAGGCATTCACACCGGCTGTCGCATCTTCCGGCTTATTCCAATAAGTATCATTGGTCACTTCATTGGGATTATCAATATCCAATAAACTCGAACTGCATCCGGTGCACAACGTCAAGGCACCTGCAAGCATTAATCCATAATATATCTTTTTCATAATTTATAAGCTGATTTATAAGTTAAAAGGTCAAATCCAATCCAAACATTACCGAACGGGTATTGGGATATGCAAAGCTGTCCGTACCACTGTTCCAAACGGAATTCGCACCCTTGAAGTCAGGATCCAAGCCGGAATATCCGGTGATGGTAATCAAATTGCTGCCGGTAGCAAACAGACGGAGCTTCTCGACTCCCAAATTCTTCAACCAATCTTGTCTGAAGTTATATCCAATGGAAATGTTCTTCATACGGAAGTAAGAGCCATTCTCCAGGAAACGGTCGGCATCACGGGAGTTGCGGAAATCACCGTAAATGATACGCGGGGTATTGGAGTTAGGATTTACCTGGTAAGGTTCTTCACCCTTTTTAAAACGGATATAGTTGGAGTTGTCTGCAAACAGACGTCCTTGCCAGCGGGATACGTTGTATATCTTATTGCCGAACTGACCATTCCACATCATACTGAAATCGAAGTTCTTCCATTCTGCATTGAATACCAATGACATTTGCATCTTGGCCCAGGGGCTACCACAATAACCACGGTCGGCATCAGTAATCTCTCCATCATCATTCAAATCGAGATACTTGACATCTCCCAATTGAGGACGCTTTCCCTCAATCATAATGGGGGTACCCGTAGATGTCACATAATTATCAATCTGTTCTTGTGTCTTGAAAATACCGTCTGTCTTTCTCAAATAAAATTCAGCCAAAGATCTGCCCGGTTTGGTTCTTGCCTGACCGGAATCAATATAATCCCTATTAGTACCATCACGGCCCAAGCTCAATACTTCGTTATCCATAGTAGTCACATTCAGCAAAGCGCTATACTTAAAGTCCGAAATCTGGTCTTTCCAACCAAGTGTAAACTCGAAGCCCTTGTTGCGCAAGCTGGCAGCATTTTTCCATGGAGAACCTCCTTGGTTACCGGTAGAAATGGCAATCGGAGTCTCTGCCAATACATCACTGGTCTTTGAGTTGTAATACTCTGCGCTGACAGTCAAGCGCTGGTTAAGGAAGCTGGCATCAAAACCTACATTCACCGTTTCTTTCGTTTCCCAAACAAGACCTGCATTCACAAGTTTCACCTGAGTAGAACCCGGAACAATAGCACCTCCGAATACAGTTACAATACTCTGATTGATAGTTCCAATATAATCCCAATCGCCAATGGAAGAGTTACCAAGACGGCCCCAGTTACCTCTAATCTTCAAATCATTAATCCAAGGCACATCAAAGAATTCCTCTTTTGAAATTCTCCAGGCACCGGAGAATGACGGGAAATTACCCCAACGGTTTTCCTTAGCCAGACGGGAGGTTCCGTCACGACGGAAGGTGGCAGTCAGATAGTATTTATCATCATAAATGTAGTTCGCACGTCCCAAATAAGAAATCATCGCATTCTCACTGATACTGTTTGAATTCTGCTGGTTGCTTTGTCCGGCATTCAATACAGTCAGATAATCACCGTTACCCAACATCGGGAAGTTCAGACGGGAAGCCCACAAGCCTTCCCATTCATGGTGCTGGTAAGTAGTACCGACTACAGCATCCACATGATGCTTGCCAAAATCCTTATTGAAGTTCAACGTGTGCTCAATCAACATGTTGTAGGTATTGTCACGCGCCTTCTGGCTTTCCGGATCACGGTGTTCCTGATTCTGAGTCCAGTTACCTTCTCCACGGAACCATGAATTCTCATAAAAGTAAAGGTCAATACCACCATTGAATTTATAGGAAAGGAATTCGAATGGCTTGAATTCCAACCATAAAGAACCATTCAGACGATTCTGGCGGAAATGACGGTATTCCAAATCTTCACGGGCAATCGGGTTCACACCAAAAGTATTGTATTTGGCAGCATCACCATAGCCATATCCACCCGGATTATTCTCATCATAGATAGGAATAGTAGGCATCATACGCAAAAAGTCATTGTAGGTATTGGTCTGGTTCGGGTCTGTGTTTGTGAGTGAATAAGCCAAGTTTTCACCAAAAGAGAACCAGCCCTTTTTACCTTGTGTATTGACACGGAAGCTATAACGGTCGAAAGTATTTCCATAAGAAACGCCGTCATTGTTATAGTAGCCGGCTGATACAAAATAACTACCGGAGTCACCGCCACCGGAGAGTGATACGTTGTAGTCCTGCACCAATGCGGTCTTCAACACTTCATCCTGCCAGTTGGTATCATACTGTGAGTGTTTCTGAGTGCTGTTTACAGTAGCAATGCCATCTTTGATAGCTTCATTATAGGCAATATCATTATACTTGATATATTCTGCCGCATTCATCAAATCAAATTTCGGGCTCCATTCCAATGTTTCCTTTACGCTTACATTCACCTTCATGGGACCTTTCGTACCCTTCTTGGTAGTAACGATAATCACACCATTGGCAGCACGCGAACCGTAGATGGCAGCAGCAGAAGCGTCCTTCAGAATCTGGATGGATTCTGCATCTGCAGGGTTGAAGTCAACTCCCGGATCTGTAATCATACCATCAATTACCCACAACGGAGAGTTATTACTCAAAGAACCGACACCGCGAATTTCAATAGAGGCATCTTCGCCCGCCCTACCGCTACTGCGTACGTTAATACCGGTTGCCAAACCCTGCATCTGGCTGACCAGTGTTCCTGCAGCGCTTTTCTTCATTTCCTTGGTATCAACAACGGCAACCGCTCCAGTCAAGTCGGACTTCTTCACGGTCTGATAACCGATGACAACCACTTCTTCCAGTGCTTTCGAATCATCTTTCATCACCACGCGCAAGGCAGTTCCCTTATAGACAACTTCCTGCGTAAGCATACCGATATAAGAGAAAACGAGTGTACTTCCTTTTTTTCCACTCACTGAGAAATTACCGTCAATATCGGTAATGGCACCCGTGGTAGTACCCTTCACCAATACATTCACGCCCACCAAAGGCTCACTATTTGCATCCGTCACCGTTCCCGTTATGGTCACATCTTGTGAATAAGCGGTAGCTGCAAACACAACAAAGAATAAGAATAAGATTTTCTTGATCATTTTTTATAGAATTAGATTTTAAAACTATGCGGAAACTAACGCCCGCTTTTTAAATACACCGCAGAAAGTGATTAGTCACTTCTGCCAATCATAGAACATTGATTAGGATTTGTTACGTCATAGGCATAGGGGTCATAGTATTATAAATTGTTGGCTTTCGGATGCAAATATATCCGCATAAAGCTAAAATTAATGCAAATATCGCTTCAATCTATGCAATTATAAATCCAAAAAATGCCCCTGAGAGACACCTCAGGGGCATTTGATTGGATTGTTATATTTAGCAAGCATTCCATGCTATCATTTCACGAAGTCTTTGGGCAGAATACCGAATTGTTTTTGGAAGCACTTGGT
>OGRJ01002387.1_pt1 | contig 13665 bp, 8 predicted proteins | sample 1553411 | NCBI WGS metagenome assembly OGRJ01 (sample SAMEA2580084, study PRJEB22360) | human gut metagenome | biome: human gut; feature: human-associated habitat; material: faeces | place: Denmark | collected 2008/2010
GTAATGGTCACAGGTTCTTCTGCCAAGGCTTTATCTCCACGAATAACAATTTCAGTTCGGAGTAAATCCGTCACTTCTTCCTTTAAAGAATGATCTCTCTTGCATTGGCAAAATAACAAAAAAATAACATAAAGTAATAATTTATACATGATATAGATTTTTTTTATTTTGTTGCACATATTCGGTCGGCGACATGCCGTACATCGCTTTGAAACAAGTAGCAAAATAAGCATGGGAATTGAAACCGATATTGGCAGAAACTTCAGATATGTTCATATCCGTTTCCAGCAGCATTCTTGCAGCAATCTCAAGACGTTTGTTACGGATCAAATCCACCGGCGAAAGGTCGGTTATCGCTTTCAGCTTCCTATAGAAGTTGGCACGTCCCATACCGACTCCTTTACATAGAATCTCCACATTCAACCCCGGATTGGAAAGATTCTGCTCAATCACCCCGAACAATTTTTGCATAAATGTATCGTCCGCCGATGTCGTCTCGAAACCCAATGACTCCAACGAAAATTTTTTCCCATACAATTCCTTCAACCGTTCACGAGAAGCCAAGATATTCCGAATACGACACAGCAGGACCTCCATATTGAAAGGCTTCACGATATAATCGTCCGCACCACACTGAAATCCCTCTTTGATATGCATCACCATCGATTTCGCCGTAATGATGATAACCGGGATATGTCCGGTCCGCAAATCCTGCTTGATCTCCGAACAAAGTTGCAAGCCGTCTTTTTTCGGCATCATAATATCGCTTACCACCAGATCCGGCAAGGTTTCTGCAATTTTATTGAAAGCATCTACCCCGTTCTCCGCTTCAAGCACATCGAAATAAGGTTCGAGATGTTTGCAGATATACCGACGGACATCCGGATTATCTTCGGCCAATAACAAGGTATAACGCTGACCGGAAACAGGCAGCTGTTCCTGCATATTGTCAGGGACTTTGGATTCATCCTCAGCTACTTCAATTCCTCCATAGGGATTCCTCGCAGAAGAGTCATCTTCTGCAAATTGCTCATGAGCATATACTTCGCGGTTTACCGGAATCAAGACACGGAATACAGCCCCTTTTGGTTTGTTGTCTTCTACCCATACAACCCCTTTATGCAATTTCACGATAGAGAGTACCAGACTCAACCCTATACCAGTTCCAGCCGTATTCGACTCACTTTCATCCGTTCCCTGGTAAAAAGGGGAAAATATATGAAACTTGTCGGAATCGTCTATCCCTTTCCCTGTGTCTTCTACAGACAGACAAACATATCGAGAAGTCCCCCGAACTTCCCCACTTATCCTGCCGGGAAATTGCTCCTGCAATCCGGCAACTGAGAACAATTGCAAACGAATGGTTATCGACTCATCCGGAGCCGTATGTTTGAAAGCGTTCGACAAAAGATTGAAAAATACCTTCTCCAATAAAACACGGTCGAACCACGCATCTATTCCCGACTCATCGGATTCCAAACGAAAGATAATCCGTTCCTTGACCGCAATCTGATTAAAGGCAATATATATCTCCTGCGTAAACAGATACAGATCATTATGCGAAACACGTAGTTGCAGGTTACCACTCTGGTTCTTCCTCAGATCCATTAACTGGTTCACCAGCAACAAAAGACGCTGGGCATTTCCATAGACTAGACGCAACGAACCTTTCAGGTTCGGGTTCATATCTACCCGTTGCAACACCTCTTCCAAAGGAGACAGGATCAACATCAACGGTGTACGCAATTCATGCGAAAAATTGGTAAACATGCGTATTTTGGACTGATGGAACTCCTCCTGCCGCTGCTGCTCCTTCTGCTTTTCGACCAGGTCCTGTTCCAGCTTACGTTTCATATGCAGATAATACCAGACCACATAAAAGATGCCACCTATAATCAACAGATACAACATATAGGCATACCAGGTCTGCCAGAATGGAGTCCGAATATGAATCGACAACGACCGCCCTTCATCGTTCCAAAGACCGTCGTTATTGGAGGCGCGAACACGAAAAACATAATCTCCCGGTTTCAAGTTCGTATAGAAAGCCTCCTTTCGAGAACCAGCATCATTCCAGTCCGTATCATACCCTTCTAGCATATAAGCATATTTATTCTGATTCGGATAAAGATAGTTTAAAGCGGCATACCCAACAGAGAAGTTATTCTGATTATAATCAAGATCTATCGCCTGCGTATAATCAAGAACTTTATCGAGCAACCCCGAAGGGTCGCCGGGAACAACCGGTTTATTGTTAACCGTAAAAGAGGTCAGTACGACCGGAGGTATAAAACGGTTTTCTATCAACCGTTCAGGGTAAAAGGAGACAAGGCCGTTGCTTCCGCTGAAATAGATTCGGTCACCGGGCAATTTGATGCCGCCTTTCATGCTGAATTCATTAACTGGGATCTCGCTTCTACCCATATAATTGGTAAACTGGCGCGATTCAGGATCGTAGGCAGAAATACCGTTACCGGTACTGATCCAAAGTTTCCCGTCGTCTCCGGGAATTATCGAATTGATATTATCGTCGCTCAGCCCCTCGACGGCCGTCAACCACTCCATAATGCCTTTTTCTTCGTCAAAGCGACAAAAACCTCCACCGAAAGTACCGATCCAGATTCGCCCCTCCCTATCCTTTACGATATTACTTACCTGGTCGTTGTATAACTTCCGGGAACCTTCCTCACGAGTATTATATTTTATCAACTTATGCGTATGGGAATCGTAGAGCGCCAGTCCGCCGGTATGCATACCTACCAAATAAACACCGTCCCGTATCTCCAGGAAACTGCGTACACTTGGCAACAAGGCGAAAACAGAATCCGACGGAGCGATCCTGCCGTCCGGAAACACACGGACAATTCCCGTGTTGTCTGTCGTTCCCAACCACAATGCACCATCACTGCAACGCGTGATCGTATAAATACTAACCTCCTTATGAAAAGTATAAAAAAGAGAGAATTTCTTTGTCCGGGTATCGAATCGGTATAAAGTGCCTTTCTGCGTTCCGCACCAAACGAAATCGCCCTCCACAAACAGAGATTTGATAATATTCCGATCATTCAGAGCATTCGGCCGAGCATCCAGCAGAAAACGTTCAAACATATCTGTATTCAAATCCAGTGAAAGTAGGCCTCGCCCTTCCGAAGCAATCCACAAAGTATGGTCCGGCTGATAGGCCATCGTGGCAAAGATTCCAAACAGCTTGTCTGAACCACCCTGCAAATCGTAAAAAGTAAAACGGCTGTTCAAAGGATTACTGTAACTGACACCTCCAGCGTATGTGCCAATCCATAACGTATTCGCATTATCTACGAAAGCAGAAAAGACGGAAAAATGACTAAGGCCTCCTTTTTGTTCGTCAAAATTCGTATAGGTCGTACATGAACCGTCCACCAAGTTCAAAAGACTTAATCCGTTAAAAGTTCCGACCACTAGTTGACCATTATAAGTATTGATTGTACGAACCGAATTATTTCCCAGTCTGCCGTTCCAAGCAGTATAATGCGTAACAGCATTTGTCTCCGTGTCGATCCGGTTCAATCCACCCGAACGGGTTCCCACCCACAGACGTCCTTCGCTGTCTTCATGGATAGCAGATATATTATTATCCGTTAATGAAAAGGGAGTCGTATTTTTAAAATAATGAGACAAGAGATTCAACTTACTGTCACAGATATAAAGTCCGTTTTGTAAAGTTCCGACTAACAGATTGCCATCATGGTCTTCGTTGATAACCATAATCTGGTCACGTGGCAGTTCTCCCTCCAAGTCGTTCAAGATAAACGAATCATTCTCATAATCATACAAGTATAGACCTTTATTTGTTCCAACCCAAAAACGCTTTTGTCTATCCACATACAAGCTTGAAATCCACGTATGATAAAGGGGAGACTGCTTATAAGCAGCCATATCGTTGAGAGAATATACACGATCCACCCTCAAATCCATCCGGTTCAGACCGTTCATCGTGCCTACCCACAAGTTTCCACGGTCATCTTCAGCCAATGCTGTCACATGATTACTGGACAAGCTTAATGAGTCGCCATTACTATGTTTATACACGACAAAAGAATTACCGTCATAACGATTCAAGCCGTTACGCGTGGCAAACCACATGAAACCGCTCTTATCCTGATGTATTTTCAAGACGGAAAGCTGCGACAAACCTTCTTCCATTTTTAAAGAAGAAAAAGAAAAAGGTGAAACAGCCCCATTCAGCAAGGCACTAAAGCAACAAAGCAAAAGAGTGATCAAATATGTTTTCCTCATAACGTAAAAGCATTACGCTACAAAGATACAAAAACAGATCAAATGCCCAGTCCTGTCACAAACAGAAAACGTATTCCGTCCTCGGATCCTGCAAAACCAACGTATTTATCCCACTGTTTTCATTATGCAAAATAACATTTGAATGGAATCAATTGTTTACTTATTAACATATATGCTTTAAACAAGGGATAAATATCCGGCAACCCCTTCCGCACACCGTTCACCATCAATAGCAGCAGAGACGATTCCGCCTGCATAGCCGGCGCCTTCTCCACAAGGAAAAAGACCTTTCAAGGTTATATGCTGGTAGCTTTCCTTGTCGCGCAAGATACGGACGGGCGAAGAGGTCCGGGTTTCCACCCCGATCATCACCGCGTCATTGGTCAGGAAGCCTCTGGATACTTTACCGAAATGGCGGAAGCCCTCACGTAAGCGGCCGGTGACGAACTCCGGCATCCAGAAATGCAACGGGGAAGCCAGCAGACCGGGCGTATAAGAGGATTCGGGAAGATCGAAAGAGTTTTTCTTATTCACGAAATCACCCATCCGCTGTGCAGGGGCGGTTTGCTTCATCCCGCCGTTCAGCCAGCAAAGTTCTTCCAAACGTTCTTGGAAAGCCATCAAAGCGAGCGGCGAATCCTTGCTGACCGCCATTTCTTCGTGTTTCATCAATTCGGAATAGTCTTCCGGGCGTATCTCCACCACCATGCCGGAATTCGCCCAGCGGGAACCACGATTGGAAGGAGACATTCCATTGACTACCACCTGGCGGGAACTACTTGCCGCCGGGACGACGAAACCACCTGGACACATACAAAAAGAATAGACTCCCCGTCCGCCGACTTGCGCCACAAAACTATATTCGGCTGCCGGCAGATAGTTTCCTCTGCCCTCCTTACGATGATATTGTATCTGGTCGATCAGCATCTGCGGATGTTCCAAACGGACGCCGACAGCAATGCCTTTGGCTTCGATAGGGATTTGCCGGTCATGGAGGTAGCGATACACATCCCGGGCGGAATGACCGGTTGCCAGGATGACCGGTCCCAGAAAGTTCTCGCCCGTATTCGTTTCGACACCTACGACTTCCCCGTTCCGGATGACCAAGGCATCCATTCGTGTCTCGAAATGGACCTCCCCACCACAGCGGATAATCTGTTCGCGGATATTCTCGATCACGCGCGGCAACTTGTCCGTACCGATATGCGGATGGGCGTCCGCCAAAATCGAAGTGCTCGCCCCGAACTGGCAAAAGACATTCAGAATCTTGTCGACCGAACCTCGTTTCTTGCTGCGGGTGTAAAGTTTGCCGTCAGAATAGGCACCGGCTCCCCCTTCACCGAAACTATAGTTGGACTCTCCGTCCACCTTATGCTCACGGCTGATCAGAGCGATATCCTTTTTACGTTCGCGCACGTTCTTTCCACGTTCGATCACGATCGGACGTAGGCCGAGCTCAATCAGACGAAGAGCGGCAAACAAACCACCCGGCCCCGCTCCTACCACCACGACAGGCTTCCCTGCTGATACGTCTTTATATTCCACCAATTGAAATTCTGGTTCATCTGGCTGCTCATTGATAAAAGCACGCAGTTTTACATTCACATAGATCGTACGCTGACGTGCATCGATAGAACGTTTTAGTACCCGAACGGTGTGGATGTACGGGACAGATATTCCCGTCTCGCGAGCCACCACCTGCTTCAGCGACTGTTCGCTGACTGCTTCTTCAGGCAATATACGGAGTTGTAATTCTTGTATCATTGTTACTTCTTTAAATTCAAACAAAAAATCAAACCGGCTTGCGCCCTGTATCCGGATCATCATCGTTTTTATGCACCAGATTAACCCCATTAAAAATACGTTCGCGGCCGAAATCATCTATGAAACAGCGCCCTTGCACCATAATTTTTTCCATAAAAAAGGCTTCCTCTCTCTGTTTTTTCATATTTTATTACCATTCAGTATAGAAGAGAAGGCCGCTTTTGTCCATGTACATTTCGGCACAAAAAAAGATTGTTGCAAATCGGTACCAACCGGCTTGCAACAATCTTTTTTGTTGTTTTGATCCGTCAAATGAAAATCTTCGCGATCAGCTTTGCGATATGTAGAAACGCCTTCGTAATCCAAGCTGCCATGAAAAGGGCACCTCCTTCTCTCTCATGCAGTTGTTGCAATTGCATGGAAGTTGTTATTTGCTTGTCTTTATTATAGCAGAAGGATTTCACAAGTCAAGGCTTATTAAATATTTTTTAGATTTTTTATTGACACTTTTCGTGTATAATAACGATTCTCCAATCGATTTTGACGGTTTGTTTTTTTGAATAATGATTCTACTGCAAAATCGACTGCAAACCCGAGGATTCGTAAAAATCAATCTCCATTTTTCGTGTATTGATATAATTTACAGAATCGTTAGATTCAAATAGAATATACATGTAAATAATGTCAATATAAATATATTTAATGGTTTTAATTCCATGTAAAAAATCTATTTTTTGAGGAGATAGGATAACCACAACGTATCGTTAAAAAGCAGTATTTATGAAATGGAAAGGAGAAAACGCAAAATGAAAACCCTGAAAAAATAAATGAGGCTAAATAGATCATATAAATATTATTTTTTCATTGAAAAATCTTACATTTAAATCTATATAAAAACTGAATTAACAAAACATTACAATTTAAATTGTGGATTTTGCTATGTGGAATGTGACGTGAGGAATGCTTTACACCGACTATTTTCACTACGATTTCGTCCATACGCCATTCATCAGAGGTAAGAAAGCAGCCGAATATGTAGCCTGCGGATATCAGTATCGACTGAAAGCGGTTTGCACAGCCTACGCAGAGACGAAGTCTGAAACGTTGACCAGTGACAAAAGGGTTGTAAGCTATTGAGTAATTTTCCATTAAGCTATTACTCAATACCATGAGCGGTCATTATGACAGAAAGGTGGGATGATCTAGGTGATTCCGAAAGGCTATTGAATGTTCCTTGTTAAGGCAACTATAAGATTCACGACAGTCTAAACAAATACCCTCACTATTTTATCAACAGAAAGGATTTAGTCATGAAAAAATCGTTTTTACAAACAATCGCTATAGTCATGGCGATCGTTACAATGCTATCAACAGCACTTTCTCTTTCGGCAGGTGCCGCTACCACCAAATTTCTTGATACAGACAATAAATATGTCTATATCACAAATTTCTCTGACCAAGACAAAAGGCTTATAGAAAAGAAAACAGCCAAAGATTATACAAACAGCAGATTTGCTAGCGACAATAGTATCGCTGTTGTTGATTTCCTTGAGTTAAGAGAAAACGATAGCATACTTGCTGTAGCGAATGAGCTCGTAGATAATGGCAAATATCTTTATGTTCGAGCAAGCGGGCACTTGGCAAATCAGACTCTATTAAACGAAATGTTCGATTCAAAAGATACAGGAAATGTTATGTACGATGAAGCATCGTTGTTAAACAGAGATTCAACGACAGGATTTTTAGTTTATAAGGATAGTTTGGGTGACTTGCAAACCCCTCGTTTCTATTCGATTATTGCACAAAGTGAACATGAAGAAACGATTGGAGAGCTAAAGCAATCGAAAGTTATAGATAACAAGGAAACAATACGGCCAGAAGAAACGTTTGAAGATGAATTATCTACTTTAGAGCACGCCTTTACCTACTACACACAAGATGTAGCAAAATCATTTCAACAAGATGTTCCAGAAGTAAAAACCCAAACATTTGAAGGCGGAAAAAATCATTACCAAAAAGTTGTAGATACCGTTAGTTTAAAAGATGCGGCTGGAGTTACTCTTGGCACAGAAACCCGCAGATTATATGCCTATCGTTTGCACCCAAAAGCAACAAATAGCACTGGAAAGCCTACCCCAGCCTCTCCTGCGTCTCCCAACGAAACAAGATGGGCATGGAAAGCTGTTTCAACCGTTTCTCCCAAATGGAATGAGCAAAAAACTTTCATACTGAATGCCAATTTATGGTTAAAAACATTTCCGACAGGAAGTGGTAATGCAACTTATAAGCAAATTATAACGGATTATGCACCTACAGTTGCTCTCTCTGGAAAATCAAGCGCAACGCTGGATCTAAGTACTGGGGGAGCATCTATAAAATTTACAGCAAACTTTAATCATGTCAATATTGAGGTTCTTGATTACGCCGCAGGTCTTAAAACAACATATAACTTAGCGCGTATTAGATATACTGTTCCTTGTACTCTCTATCCTGCGTTGTGGTCCGAAGCGAAAAATACTTTAGATTTTCCAATGGGTGTTGCTACAAGTAATACGGGCAATAAAAATGCTTGTATTCAACTAGACTCACAAATTAAATTAGGAAAATATAAAAATCTCACAAACTATACTTGGTATGAATGGCCTGTGAAATATTTTGCTTGGGCTGTGCCGGTAAGATAGATTGAGGAAAGGTAGCGTTTGAGCGGATGTTTCCAGAAGTGTCCGCTCAAACGCTCTAGGTATTTGTGGAATTCAATACTGAACCAGCAAGATAAGGAGAATAAGATGAAAAAAAAATATTTGTGGTTATTTTTGCTAATCATACCGATATTCCTTGGTGCATGGCTTTTCATTCCACATGGTAGCGAGGGAGAAATATCTGATCATGATCAATTTGATGCTGGTTATGAATTGCTTCAAAGCAAGGATGGTTTGGCCGAAGTATCAGTTAAATTTCCAACATTTGAACAAATTGAAATTACTCAAATATACCATGATGGCAAGCGCCTTTTTATTACGATCAAAAGCAACAACAACGAGTTGAATAAGAATGTCGTTGAAAAAAAAGAAATATACTTGTCTGCTGGAAAAGATGAGATAAGCCCCGATGTCTTAGAATGCAATGAAAATAAAATCGTTTTCATCATTAACAATTTTATGTCAGTCAATGAAAAAGAACGGTATCATTTGGAATTGAGGCATTTAAATGCGTCCATTGTTTCTGAAGAATTTGAAATCAAATTGAGCGAACCAGTCGAATTAACACCCGAAAAAACATATGAAGAACTGAATATTTCTTCTGCAAAACTAGCTGGTAATACACTACAAATATCTGGAACAATCACGGCAAAAGTCGATGTCAACTCGCTTCAAATCGAACAAGGTCGAGACTGGATTAGTAATGCTTTTACCCTGGAAAAAGATAGACTGAGCGAAGGAAAAACGACATTCACGGCGGCCTTTTCTATCAAAGATAATAGTAAGTTAAAATTTAATTTAATTGTAAATAACAAAGAGGGAACGATTGTTTCTATTATACCGTTTTCTCTGAAAGGAGGTTAATCTATGAAATCAGCAACTCGGCTACTGGTTGTTGTGTTCATTTTATCTGTTTTTTTGGTAGGATGCAGAAATGATTTCAATCAAAACTGGGCACATTCAGTAGTTGGTTATAAAATCAGTAAAAATACTAATAAAATTACAATTGGAGTTATTGATGCTGAAACAATAGTTGACGGTGAGAAAGGGGTTCTGAAGCTTAAGCATATAGATTTGATATGTGACATGATTCAGGAACTTGTGCCTCAGGCCAAAATAATCAAATATGTTTTAGATGACAATACAGCAGAATCATTAGCTAAAGGAATTAATGAACTTGTTAGCCGAGGTGTTGATATAATCAATGTAAGCATGGGCATTTCAAGCGATAATAAAGAGCTTTCAACTTCTATCGAAAACGCTACGAGCAAACAAATATTTGTTGTCTGTGCCGCTGGAAATAACTTTGGGGATTTACTTTACCCAGCACGTTATGAAAAAACAATTAGTTGTTTAGCACGTTCCATCAACGGGGAAGATTTATATAAAGATTTTGCGAAGATTACAAAAATGAGTTTTTCTGCGCCAGGGATTCATGTTCCGTTTAGCGATGATTACTTTTCTGGAACATCCATAGCCTGTGCATATGTCACATCACAATTTGCCTATGCAATTGTCGAAAAAGGTAGCCTTGACTATGAAGAGTTATTTGTAAAAATGCAAAATAGTGCTGTAGATAGCTCGGAAAAAAGTTACGGAGTAATTCAAATGAGTATGCTTTAAAATGGATAGCAGCCACCCTGCAAGAGTCGTTTTCTTTAGTTCTCAATGTGGACATATGCTTTTTTATTCCGTTCATTGATAGTGGGAGGAGATACCTGGCTGCCCTACAACGCCTCGGTAATGTTCTCCACCCGCCGGACAGAGACACCGGCTAGGAACATCTCAATGAGAGCCTTTTCCACGCGCTTTCCCTGCGGCGATACTGCCCCATGATCTCCGTTTCAAAAGAAATCCCCTTGAGTTAGACGCCTTGAGCATGACATCTCCAGAAGTGGTGAGGTTACGTCTGTAGTGGCCGGTTCGTTCGTTTTACCGGCAGTCTATTGTAGACTGTATCCATACGGACTGACCCCAACATCGAGTGGCCGCCGAGCGCACCCGCATCGGTTGAGCAAAAAACCCGCAAACCATTTTACCGGTTTGCGGGCTTTCTGTTTCGTTTGAATGATTCCATTAGAAAATCAACCTGAAAAGCGGCCTCAGCACATGCTGATAAAGCTCTCGGAAGAAACGATACATTTGAAGCACTTTTGACACCTCCTCATTTTACAAACAGCCTGGCCCATAGGCCTGCATTGCTTCTTATTTCCATTTTAACGCAAGCCAAGCAAAAGTCAAGATAAACCCACAAAAAAAATAAAAAAAACGCTATATTTTTATTCATACAAATAAAACCCCGATCTGAATTGTCACCTGTGTACAATCCAGATCGGGATTCTCCTCCCCTTCGGATGCTGCGCCTCAGTTCAGCCGCAAGAAGCTGCGCGCCGGGATGGTAACGCCATTGACCGTTGCTTCTGTTTCGCCATAATTTACATAGACCAGCGAAGAATTATCATACTCTGTGCAGTAAACATTCTCCTGCACCATGCTATGCTTCGTCATGCGGGCGCCACGCAGATCCGCCAGAGCTTGGTCTGCCTGCTGATAATAATCTGCCGCCTGCGCAAGAGAGTCGGCATAGTAAACCTCTGGTGCGGCTTTGGCTCCCTCTTTCGCCTCCAGATCTTCGTAAGACCATGTGAAGCTGGGGCAGGCGCCATATTCAATTGAACGGAGCATCTGCGTTTCCGGATCCTCCGCAAGGTTGATCGAACCGCCTGAATAATCCATCATGCCATGCAGGAGCATCTGAATAAACGGAATTGTTTCATAAGCGGCATCTTGCTGAACGGTAGAAGTGAGCGGCAGATTCGTAACGATATCTGCATTTTTGAGCAGATAGAAATTGCCCGTATCGACCATCAGCTTCCGGTTGGCGCCGAGGGATTCGCCCTGTTTGGCAAGCTGCTGAGCAGCCGCCTGCCTGCTTGTAAACTCTTTGTTAAAGTTGGAATACAAAAGCTGCCCGGCATCGCCGATGCAATAGCCCGTCAAGGTAACTTTCCGGGTGTTTATCATAAATTCCCGCGCCGCAGCCTCCAGCGACTTCAGGCTTCGCAACCCACGCTGGAAGGATTGCGGGCCTACATAGGCGGCAAACGGATTCTCCCTGGCAGCCGTAATCGCATCGCCCTTAATCCCATAAGCGGTGTTACTCGCAGAAAAGGAATCGCGCATATTGGTGGAAAGCAGGTCAGCCGCCAAAAACAGCTGTAGCTTTTGAATGGACATGCTCTCATAAAGATCATTAAACCGCATCTTGCCGCCTAACGAAATCAAAAGCTTAGCATCGGTGGCTTGCTTCTGGTTAAAGCCTCCCGTCAAAGCGCCTTGATAGCAAAGGTTGATTTGATCAATCCCTTTTGCCTTCATCTGCACCAGCAGATCTTCCGCCTGCTCAAAAGTGGCAAGCTTTTCGGAGGTGCTCATCCGGCCATCCTTTTTCGGCATGCTTCCGGTCAGGTTCAGCGTCAGCGGCAGCCCTGTTTCCTCAACCGTCCGAGTGGATAGCACCGCATCCCGAATCAACTGCTCCCGCACAGCCAGCGCCATGCCGGAATAGGATGCGTTATCGCCGGAAAGGAAGCGGTAGCATAGCTTGAGGCCGCCGTCATAGCCAGCCGTGCCGACATATTGCGCAATCCCATCCTCCGTTTTTTCCTGTGCAAACGGGGTGATCGCAAACTGCGCGCCAACCTGATAGTAGCCGGTTTCTCCCCCGGCACGCCCGGCAGAGATTGTTGCCAGCGCATCCCCCTGCTCAATGAGCACAGCAAATGCGCTGGAGCCTTGCTTTACGCCAAATGCAGGCACTAGGGCGGAATAAACGCCCTCCTGCGCAGGCAAAGCCGCATCCTGACCATAAACCGCAAAGCGCAGGGTATCCTGGTTTTGGGTTTCCTGCCCTGTCCGAATCAACGCGCCGCTACCATCCGGCACTAGAAGAAAATCCTCTGCTGCGCCCTGCGTGGAAGCGCCGAAATACTCAAGCAGCCCCAGCTTTAGCACCTTGGCCTCACTCTTTGCCTCAATGAGAGGCTTGCAATCCACCTGCGCGAAGAAGCTGCCATCCTCCAAGGTATAAGTCACAGAAACGTCAAAGGCGATATCTGTCGCCGACCGATCCCCTGCCGCCTTCTTTGCCGTTTTTTCATCAACGGCGATCCTATAGGAAACCTTCAGGCCGTTATCTATCAGCTCATAAGATGCGGTGCCGAAGGCCACGCTGTTGTCCTGGCTGTTGAGAGAATAATGCTTCCCGCCCTGGAGCACCTCAAGGGATACCACCGCGGCGCGGTTTTCCTCCTTGCCGTTATCCTGCTGCGGCAGTGCATACCACATTTTATTTTGGGAGGTTTCCTTCACCGCCACCGCATAGGTCGTTTCATCAATATACAGCTCAATCAGGCCGGATTGTGCAATCTGCTTGAGTGATGTGGAAGCAGTGTGCAACTCGCGCCCGGCCTGGGCCGGCGCTACTGTCTGCACCTCTTTCTCCTGATACACTGTGCGCGTAACGGTTTTCGCCACCCTCCCGCCGCACGCTGTCAGGGAAAGCAGCAAACTGCCCGCCAGCATCACACAGGCCGTCCGTTTCCAAATTTTAAAACCACTCCGCGCCTTTGAGGCCGGATGTGATAAATCAAAAAGCTTCATAGCCATTTCTCCTTTTGGTCGGCAACAACGCCCGCAAGATCCAAATTCTGCCCTTATCGAAGGCAAACGCAGCCACGTGGCAAACAGTTATGTCTTCTGCGTAGGCTGCGAATCAGATGGAAACTCCTTCTCATACCGGCAGAGGCAGTCCGAAATGATCTGCTGCGCCGTCTGCGCGCCCTTCACGCTTTCCAGTGCAGTCGCCTTGCCCTCCAGCGTTTTATAAACGGAGAAGAAATGCGTCATCTCTGTGGAAACATGCTCC
>OGRJ01002398.1_pt1 | contig 13598 bp, 12 predicted proteins | sample 1553411 | NCBI WGS metagenome assembly OGRJ01 (sample SAMEA2580084, study PRJEB22360) | human gut metagenome | biome: human gut; feature: human-associated habitat; material: faeces | place: Denmark | collected 2008/2010
CTGGATAATATGCGGTAATAATATATATATTTATATTATCACACCCAGCAACAATATGCAAAATATGCCCATTCACATTATATCCAAAAATCAAACAACTTGGGTTGGGATAATCGTCTGGATAATCCTCTATAATTTCACCTGTTGCAATCCCATTCTTTACATCTAACCGACTAATATCTCTTTCTTGCATTCTTTGTAAACAATGTTGTGTCCAAAGAATTTTTGATTCAGCACATAATTTTTGATATATCTTTATGTTCATTTCTTTTTCCTTCTCTCCTTTAGTATTATTATACTACATTTTTTTGTTTTTATCATTTTCAACAACTCCTAAATATAATCTTTTCTTTATCCAATGAAATCATAAAATTGATTTCATTGGATAAAGTTAATTCCTCATTTCCACTTATGTTCCCTGGGAACATAAGTTAAATTATACTTCAATAATATATGCTCTGTCAGTCAATTGCTCTGTCAGTTCTACCTCATTTTCATTTACAAGTTTAACAATTTCTGAACAACTTTCTATATCATATTCACAATCGTGACACGGAATCAAAATCATTTCATGGATAGAAGATGGAAGTATCATAATTTTCTTTGTATTTACCAGATTTGCAAATGCTTTCATAACTTTTTTATTTAACACTGCTGATGCTCCTCTGAATCTAGACTTATTAGAAATTACAAACATTTCGCATTCTTCTGCACTCATTGGAAATCCTGATAATTGTATAATTTCTGTTTCTTTTCTAACATTATTTTCTGCTGTTTCCCATGCTTCGGATTCGTCAACATCCACGTTTTTCAATATATTTTTTGAAATTTTTGCTGAGTAAATTGCATCGTTTAATGCTTCCATTCTCAAAAATAAATATTTTTCGATTCCTTCAAATTCTGTTTTGCATTTTACAATATCTTCTTTGCTTTCCTTTTGAACTCCTACATAAAGTCGTTTTAAAAAATCTTCTCTATTAAAGTGTATTGGTTTGTTTAATTCTTCACTCTCACGTAATGCATCGTTATGAATCTTAAGCATATCTCTTACAATTTCTTTTACTGTTGCACCGCTTTGCTCCGCTTTCGTTATTATATCTTCTACATAAAATACTGGAATCATATATCTGTCAGAATCAATGATACTGATTCCCAAAAATTCTACGCCATTTTTTACAACATTTTCTTCTCTTACTTCATATCCCATTTTATTTAATTCGTTAACAATATCATTTTTTGTCATTTTCTTTTCTCCTTATAATTACTTGAATTTGTTTGCTTCTTAACTTTCAGAACCGAAAAATTTATTTTCAAGATCTGATCTTTTTCTGCATGGGGAGCGTATTTTGTTTTTCGGAAACAATCGTTTCATATTTTTCACCTCACTTTATAGCAAATGGATTTCTTAATTTATTTTCTGAGTCTTCACTTATCTTTCGGGTTTGCGTGCATCTGTCAATAGCAGGATTTATACCTGTTACAAGGGTTTAAGTGGTAAGCGGAGCAAGCATCGCTTGTGAGCATTAAGGAACGTCCCTTGTAACAGGTATAAATCCTGCTATGATGCACATCAGCAAACCGATAAGTGAAGACTCTGGAAGTAAATTAAGAAGTCCATTTGCTATAAAGTGAAGTGAAAAATATAAAACGATCGGTTGGAGAAAAAAGGGGTTCCCTTGGGGAACCGCTCGAAAAAGGGATTTTATTTTACTTATGTTCCCCGGGAATATAAGTTACATTTTTACATAAAAAAAGCAGCTATCCGCTAAGGATAGCTACCTACTCTTTATAGTCATCTATATCTCCAATTCTTCATCTATCTCTTTTGATTCTGGAGATAAGTCATCATATTGTTCTGGTTGATATCTGACATTTTCATATTCATTAGATGGAACATACAATCGTTTACACTCAAGAATTCCATCGATTTGCTGATCAACTAATTTATTTAATTTCTGCAGACGTTCTTCTGGAAGATCAAATTCGCCATTTCTCTGGAATTCAAATCCTCTTAAATTCTTCAGATCACTTCTTATTTCAGGAGTTAATAATGCATGAGCGATCTCATTAAAATCTTCTCCGATCTGCGTTGGTCTTGATGCTAAATAAAAATCCAGATTTTCAAAATCTTCCTGCTCTGCATATGGTAACAAAGCTTGATTATGATCAAACATTGGAGCCATTCTTTTTATCTGCATTGTATCATTATCTACCATAAATCCATAATTGCCCATATGACGATCCGTATTTAAGATCAAAGCATCTAATACAATCATTCTCCGAAAATCATCTTCACATCCATGATGTTCGAATTTTTCTAATATTTCTTTTACTGAAACAAGTTTTCCAAAGAATTTTGTAATTGGAACATATCCTTCCTGCTCCGATGTAAACAGCTTACATTTTGATGCTATTTTATTATGATATTTCTCAACACTATATTCTACTGCATCTCTGCATATTATCCTGGCGATCTGAGACGAATACATTTCTGAATAAGGCTCTAATCCAGCATTTCTTGCTCCCTCACTTCCTCTCTTTAAAAGATAAATTCCATCATCTTCCTTTACCCAACATTTTGCAAAACTTCCTGATGTACCAAATTCCGGTGAAGTGGTGGTAAACTCTTTTCCATAAAGCCCTCCCTCAAATGCTATCTTTGCAATCGTTTCATCAAATTGATTTTCATACAGAGAAACATTTTTCCACTGTAATTTACTATCTACAGTTTTAATCCAAAATGTATCATTTAATGAAAGGGCATGTGTCACTCTGATAAATCCATCCAGATTATAACAACCACACATTCTTAACAAGTCTGCAATATACTGGCGATGTTTTGGAGCCTGTCTCTGACTGATCCACTGTCCTATTCCATCATATCCATATGGTCGTATTTCTTCATAGGATTCTTCTTCTTTAAAACTCACACCAAGAGGGGAATTATCGCAAGTAAATCTTAATATCCGATCATCTTTATTCATTAGATAAAATTCATTTTCTAAAAACATGTCTATTTTCCTCTCTAATTCCTGTCTTTATTACTTATCTATGTGCTTTTATTATATCATCGTAATTCCCACATATAAACCACTTCTTACTTTTAAGGATATACTTAAAAGTCTTCTTATAACTGTTTATGTGGAATCGATCTAAAATTTCTACAACTCCCTTATAATAAACACAATAATTTTCTCTATTACACTGGTCAATTTCTGTTCTTGCTCCAGCAATTGTCATTTCTCTTAATCTAAATTCTTTTATCTTACCATTATTATCTAAAATCTGTAATCTTACGTCTGGAATTTCTCCAACTATGTTTACCCTCTTTGTTTTTTCTAATTCTTTTACATCTAACATATCATCACCTCATACTGGTATTATACAAGAACATATGTTCTGTGTAAAGGAAATAATATTAATATAAAATTCGTACCAGTTATCTTTTACTCCATCCTTCATATTTAAGTTGATATTAATATAGGAAGGAGGTTTTGGAGATGTTTAAAGCAATAAAAAAATGGTTAATCCGACTACTTATTAAGCAATTAATAAAAAACTTTTTGAAATTTTTTGTCATTTGCTTATTGATTAACATAATCTCATTATTTTTCTAGTATATCATTGCCTGTAAAAGCATAATTATGCTACAATTATGTTATATAGAAAGGAGTTGAATCATATGCCACTAATTATGCCTATCAGAGATTTAAGAAATACTAGTGAAATATCAGAACTTGCTCATAAACAACAAGAACCCATTTTTATCACAAAAAATGGCTACAGTGATTTAGTAGTTATGAGCAGCGAATTATACGATCAATTTATAAAAACAAATCGTATTGATCAGATAATTTATGAATCAGAAAAGGAAATGAACGAAGGTGCAAAGTCTATAGACCTCGATGATGCATTTAAAAAGTTAAGCAAAAAATATTATGAAGAAATATAAAATACAATTAAACGCACGTGCATATCGAGATTTAGAAGAAATATTTGAATATATCGCAAATGATCTCCAATCTCCAGAATATGCCAAAGGGCAAACGGATCGGCTATGGAAATCACTTAAAACACTAGAAATATTTCCATCCTCTCATCAAGAAAGGCTTGTTGGAAATTATGCAGGAAAAGGATACCGTCAATTACTAATTGATAATTACTTGGCCATTTTTAAAATTGATGAGCAGAGAAAAATCGTAAAAATTATTACTATCCAATATCAAGAAAGAAATTTATAAAATTTCATCTTTCTAACCCAAACCACAATAATAAGATGTAACTGTCAAGTAAAACTCAAAAGGAGAACCTTCTGTATTTGTTATACAGAAGGTTCTCCTTTTTGGATAAATCTGTTTTTATCATTATATTAAATTCTTCAAATATGGTTTAACCGCCCTTGTTACTTGGATTGTTAACCCTTCATCTGGATCATATGTAACCATTTCAAATATTGAAATAATTTTAAATCCTGTTTTTTTATATTCCTTTTCAATTATTTCAATCTGACTTCTTATAATGTCATCTATAATTTTTTCCATTATTTCAGTCAAATCATCTTCCTCTACTTGTAAAATAGCTAGCAGATTCTTCTTTTCTAAAAGAATAGATTCTGTATTCTCTGAAATCACATGATTTATCAATTCAGAAAATACCTTTAATCCATCTGCATTCTCCAAAATATGACCTAGCAGCGTAATTTCCTCAGTTGTTTCTTCTGTTAACCCCTTTGTTATTTGTGTTCTTACTTTTCCCATAAAATTGACTCCTTCCTGTTTATTTTATTATGGGTACTCTGAAAAAACTAAAAAATATAAGAACTTTTTTATCATTGAAAAAAATAACTCATTCAATATTACAGTTGCTTGCAATCGCAAGCAAAATTAGCTATAATATAAGAAAAAAAGGAGGCGATATTATGGCAAATACAACACCTGTATATGCAAGAATAGATACTGATCTCAAGAATAGTGCAGAAGAAATCCTTTCTCAGCTTGGTATTTCTCCTTCAAGTGCGATTCAAATGTTTTATAATCAAATCATATTAAAAAATGGAATCCCCTTTGATTTACGTATTCCTGCTAATAAACCGTTAGCCATTGCTGCAATGAACAGGGAACAAATAGATGCAGAGCTAAAAAAAGGTATTGATTCTATTAAAGAAGGAAAAATATATTCTGCCGACGAAGTCGATTCTGTACTTGCTAAGGAATATGGCATATGATAGAAAACTACAAAGTAGGTTATTCTGCAGAATCTCTGGATGATCTAAGAAAAATATATACTTACATTGCAAATGAGCTTCTTGTTCCAGAAATAGCTACTAATCAGGTAAATCGTATTCGAAAAGAAATTCGTTTATTAGATACTATGCCATTTCACTATAAGTTGGTAGAATGGGAACCATGGAATTCTATGAAAATACATCAATTACCAGTAGATAATTTTATTGTATACTACCTGGTTGATGATAAAGAATTAACTGTTACGGTAGTTCGTGTATTTTATGGCGGTCGCGATATTGAGGGAATTATAAATTTTAACGATTGAATTATGTTATTCGCAGAAAACATATGATATAATGCATGTTGGCAAAAGAGATACTTGTACCATGTTTGTACGCACCCCCCTCAGTACTGTAATGAGGGCACTGAAAAACATACCATTTTTATTTTGACTTTAATAAAAAAGAAAAAATCCATCAGAGTTTTTATGATTCTGGTGGATTTTCTGTTAGACAAAATATAAATTGCTTGTCTTTTTCGGCCAAAGTTCTTATTTTTCATTCATTAATTTAATTATTCTCTTAAGATTTACTGCAAAGATCGTCATTGCTCCTTGCATTTCCATACAAATAAGACCTGATGATGACGCTACGTCATAACCATGCCGATGTTTTAGTTCGCTGTTCTTAGCTTCTATTTTATAGCGTTCCCGCATTTTTTCTTTGAAATGCTCAGTTTCCTGAAATTTAACCTGTTCACTGTGGGAATCGCAAATGATTGTTTCTGTGTATGTTTTCTTTTTGGCTCCTTCTTTATAACAGCCATCACGATAAGGACAACATTTACATTTTTCAATATCGAAAAAATAGACCATACGTGGGTTTTTGTTTTTTTTATCTTTTTTCCTTTTATCGAAATATTTATGAATGGCTAAATGTCCGGCTTTACACTGATACATTCCGGCATCTTTATTAAATTCAAACTCATCTTCCTTTCTTCGGTTACCTTGTGTAATAATTGGATTTAGTTTTGCTATCAGTTCATAATCACCTTCTTTTGCTGCCTCGATATTTTTCTTTTCAGAATAAGCCATATCTCCAATGACTGATTCAATCTGTATCCCAGCAGCTTTACTTTTTTGTACAAGTTTTGGCAGTTCTTTGCCATCTGTTTTTTCGCCGCTGGTGATTGTGGCAGCTGTGATGATCCGTTCTTCTGTCATTGCTATGTGTGTTTTATATCCAAAAAATGAAGTGTCGGCTGTCTTATGACCAGTTTTTGCATCTTCATCCTTTGAAGTTTCTAAATGTTCCATGTCATCAGTGACAGATTCTTCTAGTAGATTTAATTTTTCCTGCACTTTTGGATAACTGCAAATTTCTTCATTTCCTTTTATAACATCAATAAGCTGTTTACAGTATTTTAGTTCTTTTTCTAAAGAATCATCTGTGTTTTTATCAGGAAATTTTTCTTTCATTGTTTCATCAATCTCATAGATGCTACGGCGCAGTTTTTTTGATTGTTCCTGGAGTACTTGACGGGGAGTCTTTTGATTGTATCTTGATTTTGTATGCGTAGCATCCACAATAATGGATTTTGACTTAATAATTCCTTTTTCTAATGCTAACTGAACTGTTTTGGCAATCAGCATATCCAAAAGATTCATATCCTTTAAACGCAGCTTCCGAAATTTTGTCAATGAACTTGGATTTATAACTTCATCTTCTGGAGTCATGTCCAAAAAATATTTAAAAGACATATCGTATTTAGAACGTTCAACCACATCAACATCTGATAAATCATAAATTGATTTTAAAAGAAGATATTTAAACATTCGGATAGGTGGAACTGCATTTCGTCCGTTATCCAGACAATAATTAGCAAGCAATTCATCATAAATAAAGCTAAAATCAACCAATTCTTTTATCTGCCGGAGAAGATTATCTTTCGGGATTACTAATTCATATATTTCCATGTATGGACTTAGCATCAATTTCTGCTGTTGTTCGATCATAAAAACACCGCCTATATTTGATAGATACATTGTACCAAATATAGACGGTATAATCTACTTTTTCAGTGCCCTCTACTGTAATTCTGAGGGGGTCATGGCAGCAACCTCATATCCTAGAGTCACTGTTATTTCTATATTTCTCCTGCAATATAGAATGAAGATTATGAAATGTTTCATCAATTTGGCTTACCCTATGATTCCTATCATCATCTTCTGCTTCTTCAAGCAACTTTGATAATTCAATCTGTGTTTTCATAATTCTGTATTCTTCAAGTGCGTGTTCAAGTTTTCTGTAATTACAATGATAAGGAAGGACTTTATTTTTTCTGATCTGTTTTTCATATATCTTTGTTGCTTTCTTCGCAATATCATCTGATATCTCATTTAAAAAGTTATATTCCTTAATCATAAGAAAGGTTCTTTGATTATCACTTCTTGAGTTATTACTGCTGATGTTAAACTTTACTTCTGTATATACAGTCTCATCTACCGGAAACATCTTTCTTATATCTAATACTGATAATATTCGTTGTCTTGTGTTTAACTGATCATCCCGTTTTATTTTCTTTAAAATTTCCTGATTTCTTACTTTAACAATAATGTCATCGTGATCTACTGGATCTTTTTCGATATTAATAACTTCATAAATTCTATACCAGTTAGCCGTTACATCTGCCCATCCCTTATGTTTTTCTTTAGCAGACGTTAATGGGATTACATACTTTATCCCATCATTATTTAATAAGATTCCTAAATGTGGTTTCAATCTATAGTTTTCATCCTCTTTATTAAAAAAGATTTCTGAATCTATTCTATTCAAATATTCCATATATGCCACATCAATGTAAACAAATTGTACTTTATCAAAATTCATATGTATCACCTTAAAAAAAATAGGAAGCTAACGCTCCCTTTATTGTTCCACACTTCAACGCCTTTGGTAGTGGTACACCAACCTATATCGTTCTGCATTTCAACGTCTTTGGTCGCAGCACACCAACCTATATCGTTCCACACTTCAACGTCTTCGGTAGTGGCACACCCAACACAAGCATTAATTTTTATAATATAGCGAGTATATTATAATCAATAACTTCTTGTATCATTATAGTATGATAAAAACCTTAATTTGTCAATACTATTCCAATCTTAAAAAACTAACTATTAAACAGTAACAAAAATATATCTATTTTATCTCTCTTGAAATTTTCTCATATTTATCCTGAATTATTCAGGTTTATGTATACTTTTATCAATATTTATGAATACTTGAAATGTCAGGTAGCATATGATATAATGCATCTAGACAAACGAAATTAATGTTCAACTGAGCAGACGAAAAACCCATGAGATCCGACCTCATGGGTTTTTCTATTCCGTAAAGTGGCTTATACTTTTTTTGTTGCCATCTTACTTATTTCTATCTAACCATTTGCAAATATAATGACAGGTTATACCTGCTAAGATAGATCCTATGAAAAACCTAAGAAATACAAGGACTTTTTACTTTTTTCTTTGTCATTTCATTGTATTTTCTTAACTTATCTGTTATAATATTTATTGATTCAAATTATACAATTAATGTATAAAAATCCTCGACGGTTTATGGTCGTTAGGGATTTTTGTATTTTATTACTATCTCATCCAATAGTATTTCCTATACTAAAGCAGGTTAAGCCAATGCTCACTACTGCTATAAAGTCAATAATACTCATGGCTGTACCTGCAAAAAAATCCTCAGTAGTTAAATATATTTCTACTGAGGATTTTCTCATTTTATTTTTTGAATCTCTTGAATTTCCAAAAGATTTATGATACCTTTTATTTAAGGAATGCACCCACTCCAAAGTGGATGCCAACTGATATGTGAAATGTCCTTACGGACACCGCCTATCCTGTTTGCAGACAGGATAGGCATTTTTATTTCTTATCTTTTCTTCGATCGAGAAAGGTAAGAAGTGTGATTAACATCGTTCCGAATGTAATCAGTAATCCAAGGATTCCAAGGAATACTGTTATCATTTCAAAATCTGTCATAACACACACCTCCCTTCTTTTTATTTCCGACTCGATGAGCGGATATGTAAGTTTGGGAGGCAGCCACCCTGTCATGGGTGCATTTCCAGCGGCTTACTCCACTGGAATATCATACCATCTTTTCTAAGAAATCGCTATCTTATTTTTTCCTTTTAACACTCCTTTTTTTCAGTAATACACGAACAATCCACCCATGATCAGGATCATTCCGCTTACTAATGGTAGTTAAAAATCAACAGATAATATTTAAAAATAGCTCCAATGACTAATTGAGTCATCAGAGCTATTCCTGTAACTTTATCGTACGTTTACCGTACAAGCAAATTTCTTCTTACCAACTACAACCATCACTTTTGTTTTTCCCTTTTTAACTGCTGTGAGCTTTCCGGATTTTGTTACTTTTGCTGTCTTTTTGTTGGAAGATTTATATTTCGCCTTATCCGTACATGTGATCGGTTCGATCATCGGTTTTAGCTGGTAAGTCTGTTTTTTCTTTAGCTTGATCGTCTTTGGCACGTTCTTGATCTTGCTGCAAGTCACTGCTTTTTTCTGTACACTGACTTTGATCTGCTTTGTAAGTCCACTAGCCAGTTTGATCGTGATCGTTGCTTTGCCTGTCTTTGATCCTGCTTTAATCTTGCATGTGCCATTTTGATTTCCTGTCACGGTTACGATTTTTTTATTACTGCTTGTTATTGATGTTACGTAATCGCCTTTTGCTAATCCTGTAACCGTAAACTTTGTTGTAGACTGTTTCTTTTTTAGTTTCAAGGATGCAGCGTTTGTGCTGATCGTTGCTTTTAGCTTGTCTCCGATCGTCCTTGTTTCTGTTTTCCCGCATATGCTGCAGGTGCGTTTCTGTTCCTCTTTAGAAAATACATCGGCTTCTTTTGTAGTTGTCCATGCTCCAAATTTGTGTCCGCTGGCTTTGATCGGTTCGCTCTTTGTTGTGCCGCAGATATCACAAGTATATGTTTTCATACCATCGTGTTCACAAGTCGCTTCTGTTTCTGTGATCGTCCAGTCATGATCTGTTTTGGCGATCGTTTCCCCACTTGCAAGTTTCTTACCGCATGTGACACAGTAAGTGTCTCCTGTATAGCCTTCTTCCTTGCATGTTGCCGCCTTTTTATTTCGGATTTCTGTCTTTGTATGTCCCGTTGATGCTATCGTCTCTTCTTTAGTCTTTTTGCATGTATTACATGTGTATTCTCTAATACCCTCTGACTCGCACGTAGCTGCCTTTTTCACGGTTCCTTTATCCCAGTCATGTCCAGTTGGATTGATCGCTTTTCCTGTCTTTATGATCTGCTTACAGTCCTCACAATAAGTATCTCCGCTGTAGCCTTTCTCTTCACAAGTCGCATCTTTTTTATTGATCAGTTTTGTATGCTGATGACCAGTTGCTTTGATCGTTTCTGTGTAGGATTCATTGCAGTTTTCATCGGTACAATGATAGGTCATCTCACCTGGTTCGGTACATGTTGGTTCTTTTGTTACTGTGCCATTATCCCAGTGATGTCCTTTTAACATCGGAATCGTCTCTGTTCTGGTCTTATGGCATGTTTTACATGTGTATGTCCTGATCCCTGTTGCTGTCTGTGTTGGCTCTTTTGTGATCGTTCCATCGTCCCATGTATGTCCTGTTGCAGCAATATCATGTCCTAGCTGAATGATCTCACGGCAGTCTTCACAATACAGATCTCCGCTATATCCTTTTTCTTCACATGTTGCATCTTTCTGATCGATGATCTTTGTGTGCTGATGTCCTGTCGGATCGATCACATCGATCTCATATTCATTACACCGTTTACAGATACGTTTTTTCGTTCCGTATTTGGTGCAGGTAGGTTCTTTGGTGATCTTCCATTCTCTAAAATCGTGTCCCAGTGGATCACTGATCTGTGTTTCTTTTGTTTCTCCACATACGCTGCATTTTTCTACTTCCATCTCGCCTTTTTCACACGTTGCCGGAATGTTGTCCTGTTTTACCCAGGTATGCTCTTTCTTATTGATTGTTTCTCCGGAACTCAGCTTTTTATTACATACGCTGCAGTAGGTATCTCCGGTATACCCTGTGCTACTGCAAGTCGCTTCTTTCTTGTTTCGGATCTCTGGTTTATGGCCTGTGGCGTTGATCGTATGGTTCTCTCCGTATCCACATGTTTTACAGATGTATCTTGCGATTCCGTTGGATGTGCAAGTCGCTGCACTTAATATCTTATTAATCTGCCAGTCGTGTCCTGTTGCTTTGACTGGTTCTGTTTTGGTCTGGTTGCAGACGGTGCAGGTGTATTCCTGTTCTCCGTTGACTGTACATGTTGGAGCTTTGATGATATCTCCTGGTTGCCATTTGTGGCCGCCTAGGGATGGTTTTGTTTCTACTTCTATTGGAGCTTTACAGCGAGTACAACGATAGGTTGTGATTTCTGGATGTGTGCAGTCTTGGGACTGAGTGATTTCTCCGTTGGTGTAGTCGTAGTTGTGTCCTAGTGGTTCTTTGTTATAGTCTCGATAACGGTATATACATCCCTGATTCGTACAGTAATAGCCTGTATATCCCATTGTTTCACATGTTGCTGGTCCTTCTCCTGTTTTGACCAGATTATGGTTCCCTTTACATACTGAATGTTCTTTACTCCAATCATCTTTTGAGATGTTGGAATAAGTATTTTCTATATCGTTGTTTTTAGGTGTTACTGTTAGGTTAAACATGGTATCCTGCCCTAATAGGAATTCTCCTGTTGCATTTCCATCTTTATCTAGAGCAATACTGGTGCAGTCTGTATAATAGAATGTTCCATCTATCTTTACCAGATTCCATGCATGTTGTAGACCGCTACCTATTTGATATCCCTCTTCAAAAAGAGTCAGCAATCCCGTAGCATTGGCCATGTAATGAAATAGATTGGCATAACCATCGCATACCGCATAACCATCTAATATCGCTCCTGTCATATCATGAGCATTTCTTCTTGAACAATTTGCAGGATCTTTTGCATATTCTCTATCATATTTTACATTTTTACCGATCCATTCTCTGATCGTCTTACATTTTTCATAGTCAGATTTTTCATCCAGATTTAAACTGTCTATTACTTCTTTTAACTTTGTGATTGTTTTAGAATATCTTTCTGCATATTGATGACTTAACATATGATAGTAAAACACACCTTTGTAAGATTTCGTAGTTTCATCATATGTGATTTTGTCAAGCTTATCATTCAAAAGATTTCCTCTGGCATCAAGAAACTGAGCTAATCCCTGTCCTTCGTTTGGATTTCCTGTTTCTTTATAGGTTTCTTTATGTACTGCGTCATTAAACGGATTTGATCCCTTCTCAATACCATCAACCTTTTGATCCGCTTTGATCTCTACAGGTATCTTAACCGTAAATGGTTCAGCTTTTCGCTCTGTCAGAATCTTTCTGGATATATCAGCAAGACCTTTGACCGCATCCTGATAGTTATCATAGACTTGCGTAGTATCTGATGTGCAAATATATTCTTTAATTCCTGATTCATAAACTTTTAACCGATATTCAAAGCCTTCTGCCGATGACTTGATCAAGCTTTCTTCTGCATGAACACTGACCGAACTATTCCAAGGAAAGAAACCTGTTATGACCATAATCCCTGCCAGTAAGCATGCAATCTTTTGTTTCCATTGCTTCATAAAAATAAACCTCCTCGTTTTGTTTATCTTTGTATGATCCCCTATATTTATATTTTACCACAGGTACTTGGAAAAACCTAAGAAATACAAGGATTTTTTGAACTTTTTTCTTCATGGATTCATTGTATTTTCTTAACTTATCTGTTATAATATTTATTAATCCAAAGTACAATCAATAAGTACTGAAATTCCAGATGATCTTTGATTTTCTGGAATTTTTACATCATTGAAAAAAAGATACTACCTTTTTGTATATTTTTTTCTTTAATTAAGAATACTTGAAATGCCTGAATGCATATGATACAATGCTTGTAGGCAAAAGTGATATTAGTATCGTGTTGATACAAAAACCTCAGTAGCTGAGTCTTTTACTACTGAGGTTTTCATTTTATTTTCCAAATTTCTTGAATTTCCAAAAGATTTATGATATCTTTTATTTAAGGAAAGCACCCATTCCAAAGTGGATGCCACCATTGGGTTTTGCCCTTATGGGCATCGCCTATCCTGTTGGCCGACAGGATAGGCTTTTTTATTTCTTATCTTTTCTCTTATCAAGAAAGGCAAGAAGTGCAATCAACATCGTTCCGAAAGCAATCAGTAATCCAAGGATTCCAAGGAATACTGTTATCATTTCAAAATCTGTCATA
>OGRJ01002408.1_pt1 | contig 13545 bp, 15 predicted proteins | sample 1553411 | NCBI WGS metagenome assembly OGRJ01 (sample SAMEA2580084, study PRJEB22360) | human gut metagenome | biome: human gut; feature: human-associated habitat; material: faeces | place: Denmark | collected 2008/2010
CAGGTGCAATGGCGGTTATGCTGTGCTGCAGCAGCTTCCTTCAGACAGGTGTTTTTACAGTATCCGCTGAAGCGGAGGCAGAAGTGGCACAGGAAGCTATGCAGGAACCTGCGGTCGTAGAAAAAACAGAAGAGGAACTGATTACAGAAACCGTTACGGATCCGGCTTTTGCCATCACAATTGAACAGGGAACCGACTTTGAAGTAGAGAAGGATTTTACAGGGTTAGGCTTAAAAGATGGTGACAGGGCAGAACTGAAAAAGGCTGCCATGGAGGACGGAACCACATTTGATTCTGGAAGACCGGGGATCTATAAATGTGTTTACCGGATCACACCCAAAGAAGGTGATTCTTATCTGGTTGCAAGAACCATTACCGTAACTGAAAAAGAACCAGAAACCCAGGCTGCTGGAAATTCCGGTTCTGAGGAGTCTGGGGACAGCGAAGATCCTGACCCTTTGCCGGAACAGCCAGCAGTTGCTGTGGAAGTTCCGGCAGAAGAGGAAAAAAAGGATGCAGATCTGGCAGAGATACCAGTAGAAGGTGAAGAAGCAGATGTGTCTATAGAAACGGAAGTGGATACAGAAGTGGATACAGAAGAGAAACCGGAGAACACAACAGAGACAGTTATTCAAGAGGATGATGGTTTTGGTTCCGAGATTCTGCCAGAGGAAGAGTTTGACTCTGAACTGGAACGCGCTGAGGAAGAGAACACTGTGGATCCGGAGACCGGCTTGACGCTTGGCGAAGTGTTGGAGCAGGCAGAGGAACAGGAAATTGATTTTTTAAGCCTGGAAGAGGGCGAAACGGTTTCTTTTATTGCTACCTATGCCAGCACCAGAACCGATGTGGATGTGACAAGGGGAACCTGCTATTACTACAGTGATTATGGGCTTGGCAGTTATCTGACCTATAAATATACGGTCAAATTTGACAATGTCAGTGCAACCGCTTATTGTATTCAGCCCTCGAAAAACAGCCCTGGGGATGGTGTGTATAAGATTACCAAACTTGGGGATGGCAAAAAGCTTGCAAAAGTGTGCTACTACGGAACCAAAGCTTCTGGTGTAAATGGCTTTTTCAAACAGGAACATCCGGATTTTTCTGCAGGGAAACAGTTTGTTATCACTCATTTGGCCGTGTCTTATGCAAGTGGAGGTGACGATGCTTTTTCCGGGGCAAACTCTACCGGACAGGCTCTTGCCATGGAACTTTATGAATACTGCATGGCACAGCCGGATATCCCAGATGTTGCCATGGAGTTTTCCAATGACAACGTAACTGCTTATATAGATGGAAATGAGCAGCGTACCGAAGAAATCAAGTTTAAAGCGGATTCCTTACAGAACATTACCATGAAGCTTCCATCTGGCGTGGTTTTCCATAACGTGGATACAGGAGAAGCAAGTGCTGCCGGAGTCAGTATAAAATTATATGGTGGAACAACGTTTTATTTATCCGCACCCTTGAATCAGGCCACAGCCGTTGCAGGTTCCTGGAAATCCACTATGAAGGGTTATATTACGAAGGATTTTTCCGCATATAAAGTAACCACAGGTACTGAAACCCAGAACCTGGCCCTGGTATTCGGCGAGGGTGTGGACGATGAGAAATACGTTGATTTTTCCGTTACCTGGCTTCAGCAGGCAACTATTGAAATCATAAAAAAAGACAGAGGTTCCAATGCCCTTTTAGCTGGCGCGGTTTATGGCGTGTATGGTGATGAAGCCTGCCAGAACCTGATTGTGGAAATGCCTCCGACAGATGAAAACGGTGTTTCTTCTGTTACCATTGATAAAACCCAGGATGTGGTTTATTTAAAAGAAATCACAAGCCCTGTCGGCTATCTTGTGGATGCCACTGCCCATGATGTGACCCTTGTCATGGGAAGCAAAGTTACCAAGGAACTGCTGGACGATGAAAAAAAGGCTTCTCTTACCGTTTATAAAGAGGGTGAAGTTTTAACCGGTGCAGATGTAACGGATGAAAAGGTAACCTTCCGTTATGAAACAAGAAGGCAAAAAGGTGCGGTATATAATGTCTATGCAGGAGCAGACATTGTGGCTGCAGATGGAACTACCATTTATCAGAATGGTGCCCTTGTAAAAGAAGGTCTGACAACCGGTGAAGACGGAAGTGCAACCCTTGATAACTTAAACATAGGAACCTACGTGGTAACCGAAACACAGGCACCGGATAAGCTGGTCTGCACAGGCGAATCCAAAACCGTAACCTTGTCAGCTGCCGGTGAAAACGAAGAAGTATCTTTTAGCACGGTTACCTTTACCAACGACAGACAAAAAGCCTCCGTATCTTTGGTAAAACAGGATGGGGAAACCAGACAGCCGCTTGCAGGTGCTGTTTTTGGAATGTATGCAGGGAATGATATTGTATCTGCAGACGGGAATGTGATCGTCAGAAAAGACACCCTGATTGAAAAGGTGGCTACTGGTACGGATGGAAAAGCAGGCTATACCGCAGACCTTCCGGTTAACAATTCCTACTATATCAAAGAACTTCAGGCACCCCAGATGTACGTGTTAAATACTTCTGATGTTTATTCCTTTGCATTTAATTATGCAGGGGATAAAGAGAAAAAAGTAGAATTTACACATACTTTTACAGATGAGCGCGTCCGTGTGAATATCCATCTTACAAAGGAAGACAGTGAGACGGGAAAGAACGCACAGGGAGATGCAACTTTAGAAGGTGCTGTTTATGGCCTATATGCAAGGGAAGCAATTGGTTACCCAGATGGCAGCAGCGGGGTTCTTTATCCAAAAGACGCCCAGGTTGCGACACTTACCACCGACAAAGCTGGAAATGCAAGTGTATCCGGTCTCTATCTTGGAAAATACTATGTAAAAGAGATTACTCCGCCTGCAGGTTATGTCCTGGATGAAGAAGAGCATGATGTGGAAGGCAGCTATGAAGGTGACCAGGTGAAAGAAATCGAGTGTACCATTACAGTTGCCGAGAATGTAAAAAAACAGCCGTTCCAGTTGATTAAGGCTGCAAATAACGGAAAAACAGATGCGGATCTGTTAAAGGGTGCCGGATTTTCGGCCTATCTGGTGAGCAACCTAAATACAAAAGAGGATGGCTCCTATGATTTTGAAAATGCAGTTCCGGTCGTATTAACTGAAGATGGAAAGACGGAAATCTTTACGGATGAAAAAGGTTATGCCTGCACCATTCCCCTTCCCTATGGAACTTATATCGTAAGGGAAACCACTACCCCTCATAATTTCAAACCTGTTGATGATTTTACGGTTGTGATCAGCGAGAACAAGTCAGAACCCCAGGTTTGGAGAGTGTTATTGGACGATGAATTTTCTGCAAAACTAAAAATCATTAAACAGGATGATGAAACCAAGAAGCCGGTCCTGGTTGCAAACACCGAGTTTAAGATTTACGACCTGGATGAAGGAAAATATGTGGAGCAGACGACCACCTATCCAAGTACCGTTACCCATAAATCTTATTTTACTGATGAAAACGGTTATCTGATCCTGCCAAGTGCCTTAAAATGTGGAAACTACCGCATTGAGGAAGTAACAGCACCGGATGGTTACATCCAGAATACCAATTATGTAGAAATCAAGGTGGACAGCAACACTGCTTACCAGATGGATTCTACAACTGGGGATGCAATCATTACGGTTGTCTATGAGAACCATCCGGCAAAAGGAAAGCTGGTAATCCACAAAACCGGTGAAACCTTAAAATCGTTCAAAAAAGATTTTACCTACGAGGAAACTTCCCTTTCTGGTGCAGAGTTTGTCATCTACGCTGCTGAGGATATTTATACCCCGGATCATCAGGTGGATGAAGCGGGCAACCGCACTGTCATTTATCCAAAAGATACCCTGATCCAGAAGGTTACCACAGATGAAAAGGGAGAGGCCATCCTAAATGATCTGCCCCTTGGCACCTACCGTGTTGTAGAAACCAAAGCACCAACCGGGTTTGTCATTAATTCGGACAGTCAGGAAATCACCTTCCTGTATAAAGACCAGAATACTTCTGTTGTGGAAGAAACCATGGAATTTTCCAATAAGCGCCAGAAGGTAGAACTTAAAGTGGTGAAAGAGGATGTCGAAACTGGTAAAAAGTTGGAAGGTGCCGAATTTGGAATTTATAACAATAATGACATTTATTCCGGCGATAAGGTAATTGTAAAGGCAGATACCCTGCTTCAGAAGGTAAAGAGTGACAAAAATGGACTGGCACAGATTACCCTGGACCTGCCGCTTGGCAAGTATTATGTGAAAGAGCTTCAGGCACCGGATGGCTATGTTTCCTCGGATGAAATCCTGGAATTTGATGCCAGCTACCAGGGACAGGATGTAAAAGTAATCAAATTAAAAGCCACCAAGAAAAACCAGCCAACCACCGTGGAAATCACAAAGGCAGATCTGACTACCGGCGTGGAACTGGACGGTGCATCCTTAATTATCCTGAATAAAAAGGGCGAAGTGGTCGATTCCTGGATTTCAGAGAAAGACAAGCCGCATGTGATTAAAGGTTTAAAGGTTGGGGAGGCCTATACTCTCCGGGAACAGATCGCGCCGTATGGCTATTTACGCACAACAGATATCACCTTTAAGATTTCCGATACCGCTGAGGTACAGAAGGTAAAGATGGAAGATGATGTGCCGATTGCCCGCCTTCTGGTAAATAAAAAAGGTGAGTTTTTAGATGATGTAACTTTGCTTGACAATGCAAAAGGTATGGTGGAACATTTCTTTAGCTATGTAACTGGAAGCCTGATGGATGTTTCCTTTAATGTGTACGCAGCTGAGGACATAAAGGCAGCAGATGGTGTCAGTGAAAACTACTATACAAAAGATCAGCTGATCGGTACCATTACAACCGACGGAACGGGTATTGCAGAGCTTGACAATCTGCCTCTTGGTAAATATTACATAATTGAAAAAGAAACCTCCTATGGATATGTATTAGATGATGAGCCAAGATACGTGGACCTTACCTACCGTGACCAGGACACTCCGGTTGTAACCTATAGTGCAGACTGGCAGAACCGTCGCCAGAAGGTGCAGGTTAATGTTCTGAAAAAAGAAAAAGACAGCGACAAGGTTCTTTCCGGAGCCATTTTTGGACTGTTTGCAGCGAAAGACATTACATCTGCAAGCGGTAAAGTCCTGATTGAGAAGGATACCATCATTGAGTTGAAGAACACAGATGAAAGCGGATGGATCCACTTTATTGCAGATCTTCCGATCCGTGCCAAGTATTACCTGAAAGAAATCTATGCACCAGACGGATATGTGCGTGCGACCGAAACCCAGGAATTTACTTTTGAGTATCAGGGTGATAAAACCACCCAGGCTGTTTATGAATTTACCTTTGAGGATGTGCAGACTTCTGTAGAGCTTTCCAAGGCAGACTTAACAGATGGAAAAGAGCTTCCAGGCGCTTCCTTACAGGTATTAGATTCCACTGGAACTGTTGTGGAAGAGTGGATTTCTACGGAAGAACCTCATATGATACGCGGCCTGTTAGTAGGGGAAACCTACATCCTGGTGGAAACCAAACCAGCAGACGGCTATACCACTGCAGAGAGCATTGAGTTTAAAGTGGAAGATACAGCCGAAGTTCAGAAGCACCAGATGCTGGATGATGTGACAAAAGTAGAAATCAGTAAGACAGACATGACAGATTCCAAGGAAGTCCCAGGTGCGAAGCTGACTATCCTGGATAAAGATGGAAAAGTAGTAGAAAGCTGGGTATCTGATAAAGATCCGCATATGGTGGAGAAACTTCCGGTTGGAACATATACCCTTCGGGAAGAACAGGCACCGGATGGGTACCTGATTGCAGAAGAGGTATCTTTTGAGGTCAAAGATACTGGGGAAATCCAGAAGGCGGAAATGAAAGATGCCCGCCCGGTTGGAAAACTGGTTCTTAAGAAAACCGATGCAGAAGATGGCTCCCCTCTTGCCGGAGCAGAGTTTGAGCTTCGGATCAAGAAATCCGGAAAAGCTGTGGCAACCCTTGTCACAGATGAAGATGGCGTTGCCACAAGCGGAGACATTCCAATCGCGACCTATAAAGATGGAAAGATGAAAAAAGAAATCGAGTACATCCTGGTGGAAACCAAAGCACCGGAAGGTTATGTAAGAAGTGAGAAAGAGGAAAACGTTGTATTTGAGTACAAAGATGATAAGACAAAAGAAATTGAGATCACAAAAGAGCTTACCAATGAGCGGATCCCGACTGGCGGTTATGTAAAATCTCCGAAAACAGGAGATGACACTAACATCTGGCTGCCAATCCTTCTTCTCGTTTTATCAGTGGGCGGAATTGCCGGAATCTTCTGGTATACCAAAAAGAAAAACCACGAGGAATAAGAAATCTGGACTGTCACTTCGGTGGCGGTCCTTTTTTCGTGTAAAAAATTGGAAATGGAGGGAATTATGAAGCAGGTAAAAGAAATGGGAATCGTGGCTGTGTGCCTGATGCTGCTTGGTTTTGGAATCTGCATGGGAATCGGAACGTATCTTATGTACCGGAATGGAGAAGAGGAATATGACACCCTTCGGGAATATGTTGCCGTGGAGGAGCTAAAAGAAAATGCTGATGGTGAAACACCGGAGAAAAACCAGAAAGAAACAGTTACTGTTGATTTTGAAGCTTTGAAAAAAATAAATTCGGAGATCATTGCCTGGATCCGGATTCCGGACACGAAGATTGATTATCCGGTTGTGCAAGGGACAGATAATGAATTCTATCTGAAGCATACCTTTAAAAAGACAGAACATGTAGCTGGGAGCATTTTTCTGGATAAAGATAATAGTCCGGATTTTTCCAACCGAAAGAGCATTCTATATGGCCACAATATGAAAGATGGCAGTATGTTCCAGGGGCTGCACAAGTACGAGAATGAGCAATATTTAGAAACACACAATAAAGTGTACCTATATCTGCCGGATGGACAGTCCTTGACCTATTCGGTATTAAGATGCGAATATGTAAATGCGGACAGCGATACCTTCTGGCTGGGAGAGCCAGTTGAAACCAGTCAGCTTTTATTATCCACCTGTGGTTCCGATTCTTCGAAACGACTGGTGCTTTTTTGTGAACTGCCAGAGGAACAGGAAGAATCAGAGGTAAATGGCGAGGATATAAGTATGGAAGTCTTTTAATCGCAGGGAGCTAAAATGCCATCCTTGATAGCAAAAATATCAAAGATGGCATTGTTTTTTATGTGTAGTGTTTACACTCGTATTTTCTGGGGATTGCAATTCAAATGCAATATATTCAAAAATTTCTCTTAAATCGCTGTCAGCCTGTTCAGATAATTCAACCTCATAGATCATATACCATAATCATTGCGGATATCTGCAAAGGCTTTTTTCTCATTTTTAGTCCGTCCCGCCTGCATATCCGAATATCCTTTCTCCAATTCTTCATTGAATTCTGTTTCAGATACTGTATGAATGTCAACAGGTCTTGAAGATGGTAATTTCACTTCAAATGGAAGTCCCCTCTGTAAAATAATCTGTTTATAAAACATATTAATAGCACTGGAAACTGGAATTCCAAGCGCAGACAAAATGCTTTCTGCTTTTTCTTTTACATCTGGTTCGATTCGTGCATATAAATTTGCTGATTTTGCAGCCATATAGATCCGCTCCTTTCAAGAAAAATATGTTATCTATAGTTATAGTACACAAATGTCCGTACAATAGCAATACTTTTTACAGGTCGAATTGGATATAAATGGCGAATAGTTACTGTTGTTTAATGAAGGAAGACTATGAAAAATTTTTCAAAATAGTACTCTTTTGTTTCCTTATTTTGCAGGTTTTATCAGGCATTTGAAAACGCATTGTATTACAGGGAAAAATCCGCTATAATAGAAACAAAGGTTGCTGATAGGAATCATTGCAAAACATAAAGCCAGACAAAGATACGAATTATAGATTTGGAGGGAACGTATATGCCATTATTTAAAGAAGAATACAAAAAGGAAGAGAAAATAAATGGTGTCATTTATGATATGTTGCCATCACCAAATTATCAGCATGGTATCGTAAACGGAAATATATACCGGATTATATCTGGAAAACTGCAGGGAAGTATTTGTCTGGCATTCATTGAGAACTTGGATTACAAATACCATCCTGAAATAAATGATGATTATGTAATCCCGGATGTTATGATTGTCTGTGACCGGAAACACTTAAAAGGCGGTGCCTATTCTGGCGTGCCTAAATTTATAGTAGAAACACTTAGCCCGGCTACTGCATTGCGTGATAAAACAGACAAGAAAGAAATATACCAGAAAGCTGGGGTAGAAGAATATTGGATCGTGTCACCTAGAGAAAGGGCGGTTGAAATCTACTACTTGGAAGATGGAAACTATAAGCTGAATTATAGTTATATTCTTCAGGATGATCCGGAGGAAGCGCATTATAATGCAGATACCGTAATCACATTAAAAGAATTCCCGAATATCAGTATGACGCTGGCAGAAATTTTTGCGGATATTGATTGAGGCTTTACCATCTGGTACAGGACGATACAGAACTAGGAAGGATCATGCACGATCTACATTGTAAAAAGGCAGACGAAATGCACAGTCAGGTTCTTGCAAAAAGGGTACATGAATTAAAAGAGACACAGAAAGGGGTTGAGCTTATGTGCCATGAAATGGAGAAAATTTACAGCGAGGGAATGGAAAGCGGCGAATTAAGGGCTAAAAAGGAAACTGCTCTTTCTATGGCAGAAGAGGGAATGAACGTTAAAACCATTGCTCGTCTGGTTAAGGTAAGCGAAAAAGACGTCCAGAAATGGATTGATGAAACTTTGTGTGTAACAAAATAACTGAAATCATTATAAATGGGGCTGCGAGGACAGCCCCATTGTCAATATTAACAAAGGATTATATTATAAGAGACATGAGGAGCCACCGCATATGGTTATGAAATGGAGAAAATTTACAGCATGGGAATGGAAAGCTGCGAGAAACGCGGTGAACTAAAAGCGAAGGAAACAGCCCTTTCCATGGCAGAAAGCATATCAAAGATGGCATTGTCACTGAAAACAGGAGAAACTTATTTATCACCATAGTGTCCACGGCAGGCTGCAATGAAAATTCTCCCGTCTTCCATATGATATACGAGTCGATTCTTTTCATCAATGCGCCGACTGTATTCTCCTTGTAAGTCACCTCTTAAGGCTTCTGGGTTTCCAATCCCATCCAAACAGCCATTGCGTTCAATATCTTTAATAAGAAGATTGATCCGTTTTAATGTCTTTTTATCCTGAAGCTGCCAGTATAAATAATCATCCCAGGCTTCATCAGACCATATTTTTTCACTCATCCTCTACCTCGATCAGTTCGTGAGCAGTACCTTTACCAGCGCGGAGTTCCTGAACAGATTTCTTAACATGAGAAAGATTCGGTTCGGTAAAAAATGGATCAGGTGTCTGCGCAATATCAAAAGGAATACGTTTTTCACGAAGAACTGCTTTCACAAATATATTGATAGCTGTAGAAGTATTAAGTCCAACATTGGAACAAAATGCGTCAAACTCAATTTTATCATTTGCATCCACACGTGCAGTAATTGTTGCCTGTGCCATCATGATGCCCCCTTTCTGTGTTCTATCTATTTATAATATAACACTATTGTATGCTAAATGCAAGCTAATGTAACACAAAGTTACATTTAAAATGAAAATTCACCTAGAAATTTAAAAAATACGTAATCGGAAAGTAAAAAATACGATTACTTATATAGATGGCCTGTCATAGACCTAAAGCTGAAAGAAATGAAAAATAGGACAAAAATCATGCTATTTTTACTATCGCTTTCTCTTATGCGAACAGCAGGAGCGCCTGCACATACTTCAAATCTGTATGTGAGTAAAGCGGCAGATTCGTATTCTTTTAATGAGGAAAACAGATCTGACAATAATTTTACAACAAAGCACCATGCAGGGCTTTGCAAAACATACATTGATGACCTGATCACGGAAAAAGGGAGAGAAAATATTTCATATTTACAGAAGCACTCGAAGAAAATGGTATTCTAACTCAGAAATAATAAAAAACAGGAAAACAAAGGAGAACAAGTCTATGGCAACATTAACAATCATTATATCACTAATCATTTTAGCCATTTATATTTTCTTACTGGTTGCAAAGTCCAAAAATAAAAGCAACCCCAAAACCAATGGAATGCTGATGGTCGTACAGGGAGCCTTATGGACTATGATCGCAGTAAGTAATTGGGCTGAGAATACGGTTGTAAACCGGGGTGTCTACATTATATTAATTGTGTTATCGTTTATTTATGGAATCCGTGAGCTTATTAAGCAGCATTAAAAATGAGAATGGCGATGAATATTGGATTTCCGGATTGAAAAAGAAAGAGATTAATCGTCATTGGGATGGTCATGGAAAAATTAGGATCGACCGCAGAGCTGTTAAGGAATATCTTTCCCTGATTGGAGAAAGGGAGTTACCGCTAAATTTGCTTGAAGTGACTGATATTGAAGATAGGTTCCCGATTGGAAGGGTAAACAGGGTATTGAACCAGAAAAATATTGATAATTTTGAATAACCATAAAGGAACAATTCAGCTGACAAAAGGGAATGGCTAATGAGCTGTTCTCTTTTTGTTATGCTTGGTACAATACTCATTCAATATCCACTCAATTCAATAACCAGATCGTCCAGCCTTGTTCTTTTTTACAGGGAGATGAAAGCAGCGGAATGTGAAAAAACTCGTGATGATTTTTGAATAACGGATCTCAAAAACCATCTTGTAAAGAATTTGTGATAATGTTAAGATAAAGTCATAAAAAGTATTTTACCGCTCTAAGTATGAAATGGAATGGAGGTGACTGCACCCATGGCAGCTGAAAGCAGCATACAAGACAGTGAATTAGAAGCACGATATGATAAATATAAAGGGATTATCAAGGATTTCACCCTTATGAGTGATATTTTTATGAGAAACGTATTCAAGCAAAGAGAATGTCTGGAATATGTTTTGCAGGTCATTATGGAAAAACATGATCTGCGCGTGATCGACCAGATCATCCAGAAAGACTATAAGAATATGCAGGGACGCTCTGCAGTAATGGACTGTGTTGCAAGAGATTCTGAAGGCAAACAGTTTGATGTAGAAATCCAACAAGATAATGAAGGTGCCTCTCCGAAGAGAGCCCGCTATCATAGTGGCTTGATGGATATGAACACCTTAAATCCCGGACAGGACTTTGATGAACTGCCGGAAAGCTATGTGATTTTTATTACCAGAGATGACACCCTTGGATATGGACTTCCAATCTACCATATTGACAGACAGATCAAAGAGATTGATAAAACATTCCAGGATGAAGCACATATCATATATGTGAATTCCAGAAAACAGGACGATACAGAACTAGGAAGGCTCATGCACGATCTACATTGTAAAAAGGCAGATGAAATGCACAGTCAGGTTCTTGCAAAAAGGGTACATGAATTAAAAGAGACACAGAAAGGGGTTGAGCTTATGTGCCATGAAATGGAGAAAATTTACAGCGAGGGAATGGAAAGCGGCGAATTAAGGGCTAAAAAGGAAACTGCTCTTTCTATGGCAGAAGAGGGAATGAACGTTAAAACCATTGCTCGTCTGGTTAAGGTAAGCGAAAAAGACGTCCAGAAATGGATTGATGAAACTTTGTGTGTAACAAAATAACTGAAATCATTATAAATGGGGCTGTCGGGACAGTCCCATTGTCAATATTAACAAAGAATAATATTAAAAGTGTAATGTCTGGAGGCGGTTTTGTGACACACGATCAATTTAAGAAAGCAGCAGATTATTGGAAGAATAAAAAACAGAATGCTATGCCGGAAGAGAAGCTAAAAAAGACAGTATTGGAATATATTAGTTCCAACAATACTTGTGCACTTGCGACTGGAACCGGGGATTATGTAAGATGTACTCCAATTGAGTACAGCTACCATGATGGGAAGTTCTGGATGTTTTCAGAAGGTGGTGAAAAGTTTATTGGTCTTGAGAAAAATGAAAATGTATGCCTTGCGATTTACGACAAGTATGAAGGCATCGGTAATCTGAAGAGCATACAGATAATGGGAAAAGCAGAGCTTGTGGAACCTTTTTCTGATACATACAATACACATGCACAGATCAAAAAAATCCCAATAGAAGCGTTAAAGAAACTGCCTTCACCAATGAATCTTATCTGCGTAACGCCAGTTAAAATGGAAGTGCTTTTTTCGGAATTTAAGAAAAGTGGATACAGCAGCAGGCAGACAATAGAATTTTAATACATTATATTTTATGGAGGTATTGTATGAAAGCACATAAATATTGGTCTATCGGAGCATTTATTACCATGATCGGAACTTTTTATACCGGTTACAAAGGGTTAAAATCAAGCCACAAATATTTCGCATTAAGCTCTCTGCTTTGTATGATAATGTCTATCTATACAGGACATAAAATGATTTCTGGCAGTAAAAAAACGAGAAAGAAAGCGGAAGCTACAGAAACGGAGGATTAAAAAATGTTGGAAACAGGAACAAAAGCCCCTGATTTTGAGCTGCTGGATCAGAACGGAAACATGCATAAATTAAGTGACTATGCTGGAAAAAAAGTGATTTTATATTTTTATCCGAAGGATAATACAGCTGGATGCACGAAACAGGCCTGTGGATTTTCAGAAAGGTATCCTTTGTTTACAGAAAAAGGAGCTGTTATCCTTGGTGTTAGTAAGGATTCTGTAGCTTCCCATAAGAGATTTGAAGAAAAATACGGACTGGCATTTCCCTTATTGGCAGATCCAGAGCGCAAAGTGATGGAGGCATATGATGTCTGGAAAGAAAAGAAGAATTATGGAAAAGTCTCTATGGGAGTGGTAAGGACGACCTATCTGATTGATGAGCAGGGAATCATCATAAAAGCAAATGATAAAGTGAAAGCAGCGGATGATCCTGAAAATATGCTGAAGGAATTGGCGTGATGAAGATTATATTATCACCAGCAAAAAAGATGATTATAGATACGGACAGTATCGCACCAGTGGGAATGCCGGATTTTCTTGATAAGACAATTGAGATACTAAGTTGGATGAAGAGCCTGGAAAAAGATGAACTGAAGGCAATCTGGAAATGCAATGATAAAATTGCCATGCAGAATTTTGAAAACCTGTGCGTCGCATTCTCGTTACTTCAGTGATGAGTTAGACGCACTATTTTTTAAAAATAAACAGAACAAATGTTTGCAAACAATTCTTGCATATGGTATAATAAAAACATGGAGAAAAATATGTTTAATATCAATGATAATGAACTTTCATATGGTAGAGGATATGTGTATTCCCTGCAGTACCATCTGGTATGGTGTACAAAATACCGGAAAAAGGTTTTAAAGGATGGTATTGATGCAGAATGCAAAGAAATGCTCTGTGATCTTGCAGAAGAATATAAATTTCAGATTCTGGCAATGGAGGTTATGCCGGATCATATCCATCTGCTTGTAGACTGCAGACCAC
>OGRJ01002423.1_pt1 | contig 13500 bp, 9 predicted proteins | sample 1553411 | NCBI WGS metagenome assembly OGRJ01 (sample SAMEA2580084, study PRJEB22360) | human gut metagenome | biome: human gut; feature: human-associated habitat; material: faeces | place: Denmark | collected 2008/2010
TCACCATTGTCCGAATGCGTCCGCCTTGAACAACTTTCAACACACTAAATAGCAACTTAGCTAAGTACCTTCCTGGACTCCTCATCCGCAAATTGCTGCCGTACCAACTGGTAATAGTAGCCTTTCTTCGCCAACAGTTCCTTGTGTTTTCCCTGCTCTACAATCTTACCATCCCGGACTACCAGAATCAGGTCGGCATTACGGATTGTAGATAATCTGTGAGCGATCAGGAAGGAAGTTCGCCCTTTCAGCAGTTTGTCTGTGGCCTGCTGGATCAGCTGCTCGGTTTTGGTGTCGATAGAGGAAGTTGCTTCGTCCAGAACGAAAATGGCGGGATCTGCCAGTACTGCGCGGGCAAAGGAAAGAAGCTGCTTTTCTCCGGTGGAGAGACGGTCGCCGCCTTCACCTACGTCACTGTCATAACCTTTGTCAAGCTTTTCGGCTACCTCATCGGCATGAACTGCCTTCGCAGCAGCCTTTACTTCTTCCTCAGTGGCATCCAGTCTTCCATAACGGATATTCTCCATCACAGTCCCGGAGAACAGATGGGGATTCTGAAGCACATACCCGATGTTACTGTGCAGCCACAGCTGACTTCGCTCACGGTAATCTCTGCCGTCGATGAGGATTCTTCCCTTAGTGGGCTCAAAGAAACGGCTGGCCAGGTTCACCAGCGTACTTTTTCCTGCACCGGTCTCTCCGACGATTGCCACATTGGTCCCAGCCGGAATTTTCAGGTTGAAGTTGCTGAGCACCTCTTCTTTTCCATCGGGATACTGGAATGAAACGTTTTCAAACTCAATGTCGCCTTTAATGGGTTCCCAGTTCTCCTTGTGGGGATCAAAGAAATCTCCATATTTTTCCAGAACCTCTGGGGAGTCTACCACCTGGGGCTTCTCTTCCAGAAGGGAGGTCACCCGCTCAATATTTGCCTGAGCAGAAATGCACTGGGACAAAATTCCTGCAAGTCTCTGAATTGGTTCAAAAATTCCAACTGCATATGCAGTAAATGCAGCAAGTGTTCCTATGTCCATACTTCCATTCAGAACCATAATGCCGCCACGCTCCAGTACAAGGGAAGTTGCCAGAGCTCCAAAGAAAACTACCAGTGGAATATAAATTGCATTTAATCTGGCAGCCTTGATAGACGCACTTCTCATCTCCTCAGTGACAGAGGCAAACTCCCGGAAGTTTTTCTCCTCCACAACCAGGAATTTCACAGTTTTCGCGCCCATAATTCCTTCGTTGTAGCCACTTGTGATCTTGGAATTGATTTTTCTCACCTGACGGTTCCATGTGAGGATCTTATTCTGGAAATACCAGGTAAGAACTGCAATAGCTGGAACGATCAGCATGATCACCAGAGCCAGTTTCCAGTTCAGAAACAGCATTGCCACAAACACACCCACTACATAAAAGATAGCCCACAGCATATCGATCACATCCCAGGCGATCAACTCTGTGATCCTGGCTACGTCGTTCATTACCCTGGACAGGATATATCCAACCGGAGTTGCATTGTAGTAGGAAAAAGACAGCTTCTGAAGATGAACAAACAATGCCCTTTTCATATCACGGCCTGTTTCCACATCAAGTGTCATACAGCCTCTGGTGAAACAGATGACGGACCACATCTGAAAGACGGTCACTGCAATATACAGCGCAATAAATCCTCCAAGTCCTGCCAGAGTATTTTTCTCGATAAAGGAATCAATGGCCTGTCGCTGAAATAACGGCATGATAATATCCACTACGGAGCAGAGAATATTCATCGCAATTACCATGATCAGCACATTTTTCCGGGGTGCAAGGAATGGGAAAACCTTTTTCCAGATGGAAATGTCAATGGACTTTGTATATTCTTTTTCTTCTATTCGCATGCTGCACCTCCTTCCATGAGACGGATGTCGCTGTTCATCTGGATCTCATAAATGTCTTTGTATGGTCCCTCCTGGTGGATCAGTTCCTCATGGGTACCCATCTGCTGGATTACTCCCTTGTCCATCACAATAATACAGTCAGCCTGCATAAGAGATGTGATCCGGTGGGAAATCATAATAACCGTTGCTTTCTCCATCTCTTTTTTCAGTTCTTTGCGGATTTTGTTGTCTGTCTCCGTATCTACTGCGGATAGGGAATCGTCAAATACCAGGATCGGAGCTTCTTTCATCAGCATTCTGGCAATTGCAACACGCTGCTTCTGTCCACCGGACAAAGTGACGCCACGCTCACCTACGATGGTGTCATATCCGTCTGTAAAATGGAGAATTGACTCATCTACACAGGCAATCTCCGCTGCATGGCGGATTTCTTCATCCAGAAGCTTCTCCTTTGTGATGCCAATATTCTCACGGATGGTTCTGGAGAAAAGGAACGGTTCCTGGAGTACCATGCCGATATTCTGGCGCAGGTACTGACGGTCAATGTCACGAATGTCTGTACCGCCAATGGTAATACTGCCGCAGTCTTCCGGCAGATCATATAAACGGTTCAGTAAATGGACCAGAGTTGATTTTCCACTTCCAGTTGTGCCAAGGATTGCAAAGGTGCTTCCGGATGGGATTGTGAAATTGATATTTTTCAGAACCGGGTGGTCTGGAGAATAACCGAAAGATACATCGCGGAAGCAGATATCGCCATCCATGGCAGGTTTCATTCCACTGACAGGTCCCAAAGTCTGCTTTTCTCCACAGCCTTTATTTTCGGAATCCTCACTCGTTTGCTCTGCTGTCCGCGCAGGAATCTTATAAGCCAGAGTTGCCTCACTCTGTCCTGCCTTCTTCTTTTTCGCAATATTCTCTGCATTTTCATTTCTGTCTGTAGACTTAGCTTCACACTTTACAGCAGCATCTTCTTCCTCAGCCTCCAGAATATAAGCCACACGTTCCATGGAAACCCCAGCCTTACTCATATCTGAAATAATCCTTCCCAGGCTTCGCACCGGCCAGGTCAGGGACGCATTATAGGAAATAAATGCCATAAACTCTCCCAATGTGATCTGTCCATTCACGGCAAAAGCAACACCAGTCACCATAACCACCAGCACCTGCAGGTTGGTGATCAAATCTCCCGATGCCCAGTAAACGCTCATCAGTTTTCCAAGATATACCCATAAATTGGAGTAAGCATTATTTTTCTCATCAAACCGGTCGATTTCATACTTTTCTCTACCAAAAGCACGCACTACACGAACTCCAGTCAGATTCTCCTGCACGGTACTGGAAAGTGCCCCCTCCGCCTCATCAGCATCCTGAAAACGTTTCCCGATCCTGGAATAGAAATAGCAGGAATAACCGATGATCACCGGGAAAAAAGCTGCCGCAGCCAGTGTGATCTGCACATTCATGGAAAACATGATTCCCAGATACAGTACGATCAGGAAACAGATTCGAAACACCTCAGGCAGCTGCCTGCACACAAAGTTACGGATCACTTCCACGTCAGAGGTACATCTCTGAATGATCTCCCCGGTCTGGTGCTTTACATGCCAGGAAAAAGGCAGATACTGGGTGTGGTGATACAAGGTGTCACGGATGGATTTCAGGAAATTCTCTGAGCCTTTTGCCAGGCACATTTTACTTAAGTAATTAAAAACTCCCGAAAGAACTGCCGAAGCAGCTACCAGAAGTGCTGCCAGAAGCAGTGTCTGCCGCACATTCAGACCATCCGGAATTCCATCCAGCACCAGAATATGGTCTGCTGTGTATTTCACGATCTGTGGGATCAACGCATTACATGCTGTAAACAGCACCGAAAATAATAGCGTCCCCACAAAGAACCGGATATTTCCTTTCAGGAAACGGAAAATGATCCGGAATTTCCCGGTTTTATTCTTCGTATTCATACTTTCCCCCCATTTTATAGAAAAAGGACACTCCCTGAACGAATCAAGGAATGTCCTCCTTCACCCCAAAAGTTTTACATATTCTTTCCAATGCATCATATTCCAAGGCCTTGTTTCCTACATAACTCTCAAAGGCTCCAAAAAATTCCCAGGCCGCAGGCTGCAGATACAGTTCTTTTTTCACATATCCATCCAGGATCACTGCTTCTGGCAAAAGGCTTTTATAGGCGGCACTCTGTGCCCCCAGCACATAAATCCTGTGCTCCTTCGATAGCTGCTCCAATGCTTTTTTCTGCTCTGCCGTTGGTGCAAGCTCACCATTTACCAGAATACTTCCCGGAACCGGCTTTTGTACCAGCTTCATGGAAATACGCTCTCCCTGCAGGTTCCATTTTCCACACACAAGGTAAGTCTCACCATTGTAGGAAACCGTTTCCGCCTGGTTCTCCTCTGGTCTGGCTGCAGCAAGTACCGGAAGGCGCATTATCCGAAGGCGGTTTTCCTTTCCGTAGTCTCCCAGCTGCTGGCAATCTGCCGGAGCATATATCCGGTCAAATACAGTAAGGGCTTTTCGCCATCTTGCCGGATATTTTTCATGGATGTAAGGCAGAAAATCAAGATCCACCAGAACTTTCATTTTCGCCGGTGCCTCTGCTGCCAGATAATATGGCAGATACCCTGTACTTCCAGCCATGATCACTACATCCCAGGAACTGCTGCCGAACAGCCTGCCCCATTCTCTTTGGGCAAGCATTCGCATATATCTTCGTATTTCCGGATTTTCCAGATAAAGAGCCGGATTTTTCTCAATCATACGGTAATTCAGGAAATCTTCCTCACTCAAAGTCATCCTTCCTGCGCCCATCACTTTTGGAAGCTCTTTTTCAAAGGCGAGAAATTCTTTCACATCTCCCTGGCTTCCAAGCCAGCCACTATAAATAACCGTATCATATTTTTCCCTGTCCATACTGTCTGCAAGCTTTCGGACAACAAGCTTAGCCTCCCGCTCGGCTTTCCAGCTGCTAAGGATCAGGACTTTCTTCCTTTCCTCCTGATTTCGAAGGGAGAAAAACTCCATTCCGGGCACTGCGTTCTGACTTCGGATACACTCCAGAAGACTGCCTCTGCCTTCTTTTAATCCTTCCTTTTTCTCTATGATCACTTTTCCATCATAGACTTTTCCCAGGGTGCATTTTTCCAGCCATGCTTCCTTTGCTTTGCTCTTAGACGGAGCGCAGATATAATCTGTTTTCAGAAGCTCCCTTGCCGTAACTGAGAGAAATTCTGCAGTCTCCACAGACTTCCTATCATAAATTTCCAACATGGGATTAAAATAAACCTGTGTTTCTTTTTTCACAAAAGAGCCTGGCAAAGCCATATTACCGATAATGTAACCTGCTTGGGAAAGCGCCTCCAGATATTCACGACTTTCCTCTTTTACATAGTCCACACCTGTTTTTTTCACCAGATGAAAACCGCCTTTTATGCAGGCCGTAACACTCGCCTTCTCAGAGGAAACATAATTCTTCAGCGCATAGTCCAGCATTTCCAGAAGCAGGTCACTGCCAGGCTTTTTTTCATCTATAAGGAAGAAAAAATGGGAAGCATCCACCGGATTCCCGCATACCTCTGCGTAGGCATAGTTTTTGGAAAGTTCTTTCTTATTCTCATGGATGAATTTCAGAGCCTGACGCTTCACGCTCTCATAATCCTCCATATTATCTTTCAAAATCTTCTCTATCTCATTCATCTGAAGTCCTCTTACCTTCTATCAGCTCATCCAGCTTCTCACACTGTTCCTGATTCCAGGACCTGGCCTGAAAGCTGTAAGGCATCTCTGTTGTGCAGTCTTCTGCCAGCAGCTTCATATTCATGGTTTTTGCAGCAAGGGTACCCAGGCTTTCTTCTTCCCCTTCCGGGCAGATAAAATAATCGCACAGATTCATAAATGCAAAGGGTTTCTCAAGCCATCCGGTAAGGATCACCCTTCCCTCCAGGTGAAGCTCTGAAACCATAGCTTTCAGCTTCTGATACCCTTTCCCTTTTCCGGTAATGTACAGACAGGTATTTTTCTCCAGACGGCAAAAGGCTTTCAGAACGTTCTGGGCTTTCTGCTGGTACATACAGATATAATTGATTTTCTCTGTATCCGGTGCCGGAATGGCTTCCACGGTAATAACAGCTGGATTGCTTCCCTGGTATCTGGCAATAAAGTAGCTTTCTGTGGCAGATACGATTACCTGCTGGCCTGCCAGCTCCTTTGCAATCTGTTTTTCCCGGACAAAACGTGCATTGTATTGGAAAAACCGAACACCCTCCATCTCCTTTACCACCACGGAAAACAGGCTCTTTTTCTCGGTAAGGTCAATTGCACAGTCGAATTTCGCCTCTCCAAACAGGCGCCTTGCCTCTCTCTTGTAAAAAGCATGTGGAATATCTTTTATTTTCCCCTTCAAAAACAGCTCATTCTTCGCGATTTCCTCCGCTTTTCCGTTAAAAGGCTGACCACGGTAAAGGATCCGAAGTCCGGCAGGAAGACCTATGATCTGTTCTTCCGCAAACTCATCTCCACCACCGCACACAAGCAGGGTAACATCGTATTTCTGAAAATCCAGATTTTCTGCAAGTCCAAGAAATGCTTCGGTTTCATCTCCCTCCGAAAAATCACCGGCATACATCAGAAGCTTTTTCTTTGGCGGCTGTGCCTCATTCTGACAGGATATGCACCGGGAATCCTCTTTTCCGTGGAACACAATGTCTGCAAGACGGCGGCAGACCTCTCCGTCATCTTGCGGACACGCCCAGGCTGCTTCCCTTTCGTAAACCTTCCGGTATGGCTCCATGGCTCTTTCGGCATCCTTCACATAATCTCCAAGCTGCTCATAAGTTTCTGCAACAGGCCCCGGCAGCTTATCAATTCCGAAGTATAAGCCTCTGTAATTCTTATATTCTGCAAGATCCGGGATAAAGAACAAAATGGGCTTTTTCGATACCAGATAGTCAAAATAAATACTGGAATAATCGGAAATCAGAACATCTGTAGCACGAAGAAGCTCATTGGTATCTACGGTTGCAGGAATATACTGACCGGTTATCCCTACTGTGTCTTTAATGTGGTAGTATACAATCTGATGAGGCTTCACCAGCACCTGATACTCCCTGGTATTCACATTCTCCTCGATGGTACGGATCATCTTCTCATAGGCATCCAGGCTGGTATCCGGGCTGGAATACTTGCTGCCCTTCCAGGTAGGCGCATAAAGGATCAGCTTCTTCTTTGGATCTGCCTCCACGCCTGCCATCTGCAGCTTCTTAAATATAGCCTCCCGGTCTGTGTGAAAATAGCTGTCATTACGGGGCTGCCCGATTTCCAAAATTTTTCCGGGATAAATAGTTTTCATTTTGAACGCATTCTCATAAATCTCTGTCATAAAATGATTGGGCGCGATCAGATAGTCTGCTGCAAGGAAATTCCTTACTGTATTTCCTGCACTCACCTTGCCTGCCGGAATGTCAAATCCGATGGTTTTTAACGGGATTCCATGCCAGGTATCCACAAAGATCTGCTCCTTGCGTTTGGTAAAATATCCGGGAAAGCTTACATTATTGATCAGATATTTGGCTGTAGCCAGATATTCCCTGTATTCTACAGACTGGAATTTAATAAATTTCACATTTGGATAATCCCTGTAAAGTCCCATCCAGGGTTCATTATCTGAAAAATCGTCAATGACCCAGACATGGAGATACTCCTGAAATTCTGTCTGGGTCAGCAAATACTTGAAAATGGCATGAGGGCTGCAGGTCATGCCTCTACCCCCAAATGCCTCATATAGTATACATTTTTCTTTTATGGGACTGTCAAGAAAATCCGCGTACTTCTCCCGAAGCTCCTCAGTAAGATTGTATTTAGCCTCATCCCTGGCTCTCTTCAAGGCAGCCTCAAAAGTGTCCTTCTCTTTACCGGAATTTTCATCCGGGCGGACCATCCTTTTCACCAGCTTCTTCAGGTTGTTCACGGTGATCTTCATGTCACTTCCCCCTCTTCTTCGCAACTACACGTTCAAAAAGTCCGTCCCATTCTTTCACAGCCTTGTCAATAGAGAAATCATCAGACTTGGCAATGGCATTCGCAGACATCCGGGCACGAAGCTCTTCATCATGTGCCAGTTTCAGCATGGCCTGGGCAAATTTGTGGGGATCAAACGCTTCAGGAAGGAAACCAGTCTTTCCATCATCAATGATCAGATCCATGGTGCCCATATGATAAGCGATTACCGGAAGGCCAAACTCAAAGGCTTCCATAATCACCATAGGCCAGCCCTCCCATCTGGATGGAAGAAGGAAAACAGAAGAATTCAGATAATACTTCTCAGGCTCATTGGTATATCCTACAAAATGGACACGCTTCTCCAGATGACGCTTCTTCGCATCTGCCCTGATCTGGTCAAAAAGATCTCCGTCTCCGATGATATCAAGCTCCCACTCCGAATCCTCTTTGCAGAACTCTTCAAAGGATTCCATCATCAGATCCAGTCCTTTGGCATATACGAAACGGGTCGCCATGAGAAAACGTTTGGATTTCACATCGCACTTCTTTTCACTGACAAAGCTTCTGGGATTGATTTTTACTTCACAATCTATTCCAAGCTTCTCCATATAGTCCCGCTTATCATAATCACTCAACACAATGTAGCGGTCCAGATTTGGCAGATACTGCTGAAGAAGGTTCTCCTGCTGCCAGAAGACGACAGGCTTCACATGAAGATATCCGTCATAGCAGTTATGCTGCCAGCCGATGGTTGCGGCTTTTAGCCGGGGCGCGATCATGGCAAGTCTCAGGCTTAAGGATGCTGTGGTAAGGATCACGTCATAATCCTGGGAATTGAAATATTCCACCCATTTCTCTCTTGTTTTTTTAGGAAAAATTGCTTCTGCAAGAATGGGATTCAAGCTTTTTTTATTAAACAGACCAGATCTGTCATTGAGCTTCTTCACCAGATAGCGGGCGCAGAAAGCCGGGGTATGATGCTTATTCACGAACTGGCTGTTGTCAATGAAATCCACATTGATATCTTCACTTAAATGATACATGGTGCGGTCTTCACGAAAGCGGTCTTCATAAGTCATGATCGTCACTTCATGCTCTTTCACCAGCTCGTTGGCCAACAGGGAAACCACTCTCTTGGTTCCGCCAAGATCAAAGATTTTTGTTATCCAGATACATATTTTCATGTTATATACCACCCCTGCAGGGGCTTCCTCCTTTTGCGGGATAAATCCTGAAGCATGTAAAAAAGGCTTTCGTATTTTCTCTGTTATACCGTAATTTTGAAATAATCCAGAACACGTTTGCAGTAATTATCTGTTACATTATGAGTCTTTGCAAGAATTGCCTTACGCTGATTCTCATAGTCATCTTTTCCATTTTTGACATCCAGAACAAACTGTTCAAACTGCTGTACATTGTAAATATGTTCTCCTGGCATGTATTCCAGTGGATTTTCAAATACCCATCCTCTGGACTCCGTATAGGCATCATAGTCATCCAGAGTAAATCCAATAGGTCTGTTGAGAAGCAGATAATCAATTGCCACAGAAGAATAGTCAGAAATCAGGGCATCCGAACAGTTGATAAACTCATAAAGCTGCAAGCCATTGTCTTCCAGATCCTGATTTTCCAGGTAAACAATGTTTGTCAGCACATTTTCTCCAAAGTCATATGGAATCTGGAGATAATGCTTCTTAATTACCACAAGTACATGATTATCACGACAGAAATTATTAAAATCAAGAAGCCGCTCCTTATCGTCCAGGATCGGGATATTAAATTCATTGTTCAGCGTTTCCTCATTCAGTCTCTCGCTGCTTGCATGACGGTAGGTAGGCATCCACAGGATCAGCCTGTCACTGTCAGCTGCTTTCAGAAGCTTTTCCTTATATGCTCTTGCGGCGTCGCTTCCCTTCATCATCTGATCGTAACGCGGATAGCCAAGTGCAAGAAGCTTCCTGGAACTGCAGCCAAAGAACTCTTTCTTCGTCTCAATAAACACATCTCCTGGCACCAGACAGTAGTCGAAAAATACCTTGCGGTTGTTCTTGTTCGCCTTGTAGCCGCAGCCATGCCAGAGATTTACAAAAGTCTGACCCTTTCTTGCCATTCCGATCCAGTTAAACGCCTGGGTGTAAAAAATAAAGGCTGAGGTCAATGCATAGCGGTAAGCTGCTGCCCTGCGGATCGTCGTGTTCTTCTTAAAATTGCGAACAAACTTCACATTCTCCGCCTGGTATTTCTTATACTTCTCCGGCTCATGAACAAGCCAGACAAGCTCATATTTTTTATTATATCCATTTGCAACCATATAATCAAAAAGAGCCCGGCAATTGTCTGTAAAATCATCATTTGTCTCAAACAGGATTCTGTTTTTCACCATACGCGGGGGGAATTTACGAAGTCGTCTCACTTTCCAGCGGTCATATAAAGCATAAGTCACATAGCCTTTGAATGTGGTGAACAAAGGTCCTGCGCCCTGCTCTTTCAGGATTTTTGAAAATTTCTTTAGAATTCTCTGTGCTCTTTCCATGGATTTTACCTTTCTTAATATATTACAATCCAGAGCCTGTTTAAAAAAGGCTCTAAATCAGTCCGCATTAATACTCTTTCAGTTTCTCACGAAGCATTGTAGAAGAAGTATCTTTGGTGTAGGGAAGATAAACCAGCCTGGCTCCCAGGGCTTCCATCTCTTTCCCGGTGCGCTCCCAGCGCTCATTTCCCTTCCAGTCATCTCCGATATAAATTTCATCGAAACGGATCTTATCCCAGATTTCTTTTTTATCAAGGGTATTCGTGATGATCACCTCGTCCACATATTTAATAGACCGGACGATCTCAGCCCGCTCTTCCAATGGCACGATAGGTCTTTTATTCTTATAGCTTTCCACAAGTTCATCTGTATTTACGCCTACGATCAGATAATCACATCTTCTCTTAGCATTTTTGATCAGGTTCAGATGACCGATATGAAACATATCGTAAGTTCCCTGTGTGTATCCGATTACCTTTCCCATTTATCCCTCTCCTGTATCTGTTTTTTTCGAAAAAATAATCATAGCACATTGTTTTCTAAATAACTATACCACTCACTTGTCTGTGAATCCGATTGATATAATTATTTACGAAATGATGTACTAGAACCTTTTTGGATGGGTAACTTCTGCTTTTATTTTACTTTATATTCAAATACTCTGCAAGTGCCTCGCAGTAACCTGACTTCTTTGGCATAGTGTGCATTGCAGGCAATAATCTTCTTCTCTCTTCTTTAAAAGGATCCTCTCCCACTGCGATATGGGAAAAATAGTCCTTCAGATCCTCTAAATTGTAAATCTTCTCACCTGGCATATATGCTTCCGGATTTTCAAATACAAATCCTCTTGTATTTCGATAGCTTTCCAGGTCTGTGAGCACATAGCCCAGAGGTCGGTCAAGAAGCATATAGTCTACTGCAATGGAGGAATAATCCGAAATCAGTCCATCCATAAGTCCCACCAGTTCATACAGCTGAATGCCCGATTTCTGAAGCATTTCTTCTGTCACATAACGGATATTGGTATACGCACCTTCATCCAGGGACCAGCCAGACTGAAGGGGATGTTTTTTGATGATCAGAAATATTCCGCATTCCCTTAAATGAACATCCAGTGCTTTCAGCTCCGCCTCGCTCTCCAATGCAGGAAGCTGAAAGGGAAGTTCAATTTCATTCTCTGCGCTGATCAGCACCTCACTTTTTCGGAAAGTAGGCATCCAGATCACGGTTTTCATATCCTTATGGGAAAAAAGCTTCTCCAGTGCCTCCCCACGGCTGACAGATGGATGGAGCATCCAGTCATATCTTGGATAGCCAAGGGCAAGAATCTTCTCTTTCTCACAGTTCCAGTAACGGGATTTTGTTTCCACAAACACAGGTCCCGGCACCATGGCATGGTCAAAATGCATCATGCTTTTTCCTGCAGGCGGCTTGTTGTCTTTGGCTGCATCCTTATAGCCGCAGCCATGCCACATGTTCACTGTGGTCTGCCCTTTACAATGGTAAAAATTCAGGTAAGCTGTATTGTTTGTATAGAAAAAAAATCCTGCAACAGCACCATAATAATAAGAAAGGGGGCTGGACCAGCCATATTTATTCTCTGCCGTTACAAATTTAACATTCTTGCATTTCAGTTTCTCACATTTTTTCTTATCGGAAACCATCCAGATAATCTGATAGTTCTCATTTATTTTATTCTGAATCAGATATTCATAAAAGGCCCTGGGATTGTCTGTCATGTCCTGCATGGTACGGTTTTTCAGCACAATGCAGTTCTGACGGAGCTTCCCGTGATTCCCGAACCATTTTCCCACCATGGCAAGCTCCGCTTTTGAACAAAAGCGGCCCAGATAATAAAGAACACTTCCAGCCAGACCCTCTTCTTTTATTTTCCTTTTAAGGGAATCCTTTGTCATCTCTTACCCTCGTTTCTATAATTTGCCTGACAAAAATTACGATACACCAGAGCCTGTATGAAAAAGGCTTTCTGCAATTACATCTCAAAAGACGATTTCTCTGGAAAAATCACTTCAAAGCTTCTCTGAATTTCTTTCTTCTGCTTCTCAAAATCACCCACATTCACATCATCATTAAGGCAGATCATCTTACACGCCTGTCTGCGAATGGTATGGTGGATCTGCTGATCATGTTTTCCTATGGTATAAAATCTTCCAAGCTTCGGTGACTGGGGCGTAAATTTCCCTTCCATGTACTGCCAATATTTCATCACGTACTGGTTCACATCGAATACTGTGCGGAAACGATTCTTACAAACCTCATCCAGAACAGCACCCTCTTCGTCCCATACTTTCCAATAGGTTGCTTTCAAAAAAGGACTTGGAAGATGTGAATATTTAAAACTGGAAAATTCACGATAAGGCAGCATCAGCACATTGCGGAAGAGCATTGCTCCATAAGCCGGACTGAACCATTTATTTGCCTGCTTTTTGATCACTTCTTTTTTATTATAATGCATATTGACAAGAGCTGCATCATTCATAAGAATATTGGCAAAAGGATTGCGGATATTGTCCTGCACAAGGGCGGTCTCAATACAGCAGTCACAGGGAAATCCATTTTTGAAAAAATCTTCCGGTCTCACGGAATCAATGAGAAACATATCATCATTAAAAAAGACGAAATGCTCTGACAATCCTTTTATTCGGTGAAGATTCAGTTCTATGGAATTAATATTAAAGGTAGGAAGATAAGCAGGCGCCATAAAATCCTCATGCTTTACAATCTGAATCTTTTCATGCGCTGTGTTCAGCCACTTTGGAACATGTCCCCATGTAACAAAATATATTTTATTTACCCAGGGAGCAAATTTCTCCACACCGCGGAACCAGTACTGGAGATTGTCCCAATCGCGGTATCTGCTCTCCCCGGCGTCAGTTCCCCTGCCAGGCTGATATTCCCTGCGCTGTGCAAGCCAGTCAGGGTCACTGCCGTCCACCCAGGTGAGCACAAAATCTATTTTTTCCATTTACGTTCTCCTGCTCTTTAAATGATTGCGGGCTAGAGCGTGTCTGAAAAAGGCTTTCTGCAAGATGTGCGTCACAATTTGTGGGA
>OGRJ01002428.1_pt1 | contig 13495 bp, 9 predicted proteins | sample 1553411 | NCBI WGS metagenome assembly OGRJ01 (sample SAMEA2580084, study PRJEB22360) | human gut metagenome | biome: human gut; feature: human-associated habitat; material: faeces | place: Denmark | collected 2008/2010
AAGAAGGACGGCAAGGAGGTCTCTATCAAGGACCCCAATGACGCCAATGACTTGGGGATCGGCATGGTGCACCAGCACTTCAAGCTGGTGGACTGCTTTACGGTGCTGGACAACATCATCATGGGCGTGGAGCCTACGAAGCATGGCTTCCTCCAGAAAAAGGAGGCCCGGGAAAAGGTGCTGGCCCTCAGCGAGAAGTACGGTCTCCATGTGGACCCGGACGCTTTGATCGAGGACATCACCGTGGGTATGCAGCAGCGCACCGAGATCCTGAAAATGCTGTACCGGGACAATGAGATCCTGATCTTCGACGAGCCCACCGCTGTGCTGACGCCGCAGGAGATCGACGAGCTGATGCAGATCATGAAGAACCTGGCGGCAGAGGGCAAATCCATCCTGTTCATCTCCCACAAGCTGAATGAGATCATGTCCGTGGCGGACCGCTGCACGGTCCTGCGGAAGGGCAAATACATCGGCACGGTGAACATCGCCGAGACCAGCCGTGAAGAGCTGTCCCGCATGATGGTGGGCCGGGACGTGGAGTTCGCAGTCCACAAGGAGCCCTCCAAGCCCAAGGATCCCATCCTGGTGGTGGAGGGTATGACCGTGGCCTCCAAGCTCCATAACAACAATGCTGTGAAGAATATCTCCTTTACGGTCCGGGCGGGAGAGATTGTCTGCATTGCCGGTATTGACGGCAACGGCCAGACGGAGCTGATCTACGGCCTGACGGGCCTGGAGCCCCTGGAGTCCGGCAAGATCACGCTCTGCGGCCAGGACATCACCCGCGCCCCCATCCGGCAGCGGTCTCTGCTGGGCATGAGCCACATTCCGGAGGACCGCCACAAGCACGGCCTGGTGCTGGACTACACCCTGGAGGACAACATGGTGCTCCAGCGGTACTTTGAGCCTCAGTTCGTCAGCAAGGCGGGCTTCCTGAAGCGCAAGGCCATCCGCGAGTACGCCAACCGCCTGATCGAGCAGTACGACGTCCGCTCCGGCCAGGGGCCTGTCACAGTGGCCCGCAGCATGTCCGGCGGCAACCAGCAGAAGGCCATTGTGGCGCGCGAAATAGACCGAAACCCGGACGTGCTCATTGCAGTTCAGCCCACACGCGGGCTGGATGTGGGCGCCATTGAGTATATCCACAAGCAGATTGTGGCCGAGCGCGACGCGGGAAAGGGCATCCTGCTCGTCAGCCTGGAGCTGGATGAAGTGATGCAGCTTTCAGACCGCATCCTTGTCATCTACGAAGGGCAAATCGTGGCAGACCTTGACCCGAAGGCCATCACTGTGCAGGAGCTGGGCCTGTATATGGCCGGCTCGAAGAGGGGGGCAGGGAAATGAATAAAAAGCAGAAGACGCCCTTGCTCCAAAAGCAGGGCTTTACCAGCTTCATGGGGTCTGTGCTTGCCATTTTGTGCGGGCTTGCAGTGGGCTTTATTGTGCTGCTCATCTCAAACCCCGCAAATGCGGTGAACGGCTTTATCTCTATCCTCACCGGCGCGTTTTCCGACATGAAAAATCTGGGCCAGGTGTTTTATTCCGCCACGCCCATCATCCTCACCGGCCTTTCGGTGGGCTTTGCCAACAAAACCGGCCTGTTCAATATTGGCGGCCCCGGCCAGTTTGTGGTAGGGGCCTATGTGGCGGTGCTGATTGGTGTGAAGTGCACCTTCATTCCGGGCCCTCTGCTGTGGCTTGCCTGCCTTGCGGGGGCTATGCTGGCCGGGGCATTGTGGGGCTTTGTGCCGGGCTTTTTGAAGGCCGTGTGTAACGTGAATGAAGTGATTGCCTGCATCATGATGAACTACATCGGCATGTACGGCGTGAATTTCCTTGTGGTGGAAACTATTTTCGACTCGCAGAAAAACCAGTCGCTTCCCGTTGCGGCTAATGCCAACGCACCAAAGCTGGGCATGGACCAGATATTCCGCTCCGGCGCTTCCGCATCCAGTGTGAACGCCGGCATCTTTGTGGCGATTCTGGCAGGCATCATCATCTATTTTCTCATTGAAAAGACCAAGTTCGGCTATGAACTGAAGGCCTGCGGCTATAACCGCGATGCGGCGAAATATGCGGGAATCAATGAAAAGCGCAGCATCATCCTCTCCATGGCCATTGCCGGCTCGCTGTGCGCGCTTGGCGGCGCCTGCCTGTATCTGGCCGGCGCGGGAAAAGGCATCGAGGTGGTGGACACGCTGGCAGCAGAAGGCTTCAACGGCATCCCGGTGGCCCTGCTGGGCCTGAACAACCCCATCGGCATTATTTTTGCAGGCCTGTTCATGGCATATTTGAACCAGGGCGGCTTCAACATGCAGCTGTATGGCTTTGCGCCGCAGGTTATTGAAATCATCATTGCGGTGATTATTTACTTTGCTGCCTTCTCGCTGCTTCTGCGCGGCCTGGTGAGCAGAGTAGTAAAACGGGCGGGCAAAAACAAAACGCCGGGTGAAAATGCCAATGCAGAGCCCGGAAAAGATATGGGCACAGTGAAGGGGGGCGGTAAGGAATGAGCACGGTCTATTTTCTTGTCCAGCAGATGATGTTCTTTTCCATCCCGCTTCTGGTGGTTGCTTTGGGCGGCATGTTCAGCGAGCGCTCCGGCGTTGTGAACATTGCGCTGGAGGGCATCATGATTATGGGCGCCTTTTCCAGCATCCTGTTTATTAACTTAATGCAGGAGGGCGGTATAAACCTTCCGCCGCAGCTTTTGCTGGTGCTGGCTATCCTTATCGCTGCTGCCGTGGGCGTAGTGGTGTCTCTGCTGCATGCCTATGCGGCCATTAACATGAAGGCGGACCAGGTGATCAGCGGCACCGCCATCAACATGTTTGCCCCCGCGTTCGCAATCTTTGTGGCGCGGATGATCCGCACGGTTCAGCAAATCCCCTTCACGAACACCTTCCGTTTGGAGAAGGTGCCTGTACTGGGCGATATTCCTGTGCTGGGGCCGCTGTTGTTCCAGAATGCATACATCACCACATACTTGGGCTTTGCCATTCTGGCAGTGGCGGCTATCGTGCTGTATAAGACTAAGTTCGGCCTGCGCCTGCGCGCCTGCGGCGAACACCCACAGGCGGCGGATTCCGTAGGCATCAATGTGTATAAGATGCGCTATGCGGGTGTGGCCATTTCGGGTGCGCTGGCCGGTATCGGCGGGCTGGTGTTCGTCATTCCCACTTCCACACAGTTTAACGCCACGGTGTCCGGCTATGGCTTCTTGGCGCTGGCGGGGCTTTTTTTTGGCCCCAGTTTTCTCAGTGGAAGCCTGCCCGCATTCTGTTTGCGGCATTCTTCTTCGGGCTGATGATGACCATTGCCTCGGTGTATTCAGGCATCCCGCTTTTGAACGGCCTTGGCATCCCCAGCGACATCTACAAGATGGTGCCCTATGCGGCCACACTGGTGGTGCTGGCGTTCACCAGTAAAAACTCGCAGTCGCCCCGGGCGTCCGGCGTTCCGTACGACAAGGGCAGCCGCTGAGAGAAAACTGCAAAGGGCGGGCGCATTTTGTGCCCGTCCTTTTTGCCTAAAGGAGAATGTAGTATGCTGAGAATGTACGATATCATTGCGAAAAAACGCGACGGCGGCACGCTGACGCAGGAGGAGATATGCTTTTTCGTAAAGGGTTATACCGAGGGCACGGTGCCGGATTATCAGGCAAGCGCCCTGCTGATGGCCATTTACCTGAACGGCATGACGGCACAGGAGACAGCGCAGCTCACGGCGGCTATGGCGCATTCCGGCGACATGGTGGACCTCTCTGCCATATCGGGCGTAAAGGCCGATAAGCATTCCACCGGCGGCGTGGGCGATAAAACGACGTTGGTGGTGGCGCCCATCGTGGCGGCGTGCGGCGTAAAGATGGCTAAAATGAGCGGCCGCGGCCTTGGCCACACCGGCGGCACGCTGGATAAGATAGAGGCCATACCGGGCTGCACCGTTTCTCTGACGCCGCAGCAGTTTTTCCGCCAGGTGAACGAGATAGGCCTTGCTGTGATAGGCCAGACGGGCAACCTTGCCCCGGCGGATAAAAAGCTGTATGCACTGCGGGATGTGACAGCCACCGTGTCCTGCGTGCCGCTTATTGCCTCCAGCATCATGTCCAAAAAACTGGCGTCCGGTTCGGACTGCATCCTTCTGGATGTAAAGACGGGCAACGGCGCTTTCATGAAGACGCTGGAGGCTTCCATCGAGCTTGCCAAAGCCATGGTAGAGATAGGCGAGCATAACGGGCGCCGCACCGCGGCCCTTATCACAGACATGGATATGCCGCTGGGGCACTTGGTGGGCAACAGCCTGGAGGTGCAGGAGGCTGCCGAAACGCTGATGGGCAAAGGCCCGCAGGACCTTTTGTTGGTGTGCAAAGCCTTAGCAACAAATATTCTTGTACTGGCAGACAAGGGAAGCGCAGAGCAGTGCGAGGTAATGGTTGACAAGGCACTTGCAAGCGGCGCCGCTTTGGAAAAGCTGTGCCTGATGGTGCAGGCGCAGGGCGGCGATGCGGGCTATATCCGTGCCCCGCACACTTTGCCGCGTGCAAAGTATGAAAGGCAGGTGCTGTGTGAAACCGAAGGGTATCTGTGCGCCATGAACACAGAGAAAATAGGCATCAGCGCCGTGCTTTTGGGCGCGGGGCGCGAGACGAAGGAAAGCGTTATCGACCCCGCGGCGGGCCTGCGCATCGAAAAAAAGACGGGCGAGAAGGTGGTCCCCGGCGACGTTCTGGCGGTGCTGTATGCGGAAGATAAAGCCAAATTTTCTGCCGCAGAGGCGGAATACCGCAGCGCGCTGACCTTTGGCGCAGAGGCCCCCGCGCCCATTCCGCTGGTGTATGCGCTGGTAGAAAAGGATAAGGTGACAAGACTTTCATATCAAATACCTTCAAATAGCCCAATATGACGGCATAAGGCGGGGAGCACTTTGACTTTCTAAAGAAAAGCTCTGTGCCCGACGGCAGGATAGGGGATATAACGAAAAGCCGGGTCTGCGGACGTCTCTTACATTCACACCAGCCGAGGGATGCTTTACCTGCCTATCATTCGGGCTCTGTTTGACAACAGCGCTGCTGCCTGCAGGACGGATATTGTGGGTTTAGTAATTTCAACGGAACGATGAACTGGGATTGGATGGGGGGTTCAAATGGGAAAAAGAAAGCACGGCAAAATCTTGGTTATTCTGCTATGTTTGATACTGGCAGCCGTGGCGTTTCCAATTACAGCAAAGGCCGATATGGGACCGAAAGCATCTGTGCGGATTCAGTTCGAAAACATGGGCGATGAGCTGTGTTATGGCACATTGCTATCCGAGATGGAATCTACCGGCCCTGCAAGCGTTTGGGACGGAACGGAAGAAAATGCCCGGACATACGAAGAACATCCGTATTCCAACTACCTTGTCCGCGCGGTGTGGGAGGCATTTGCCGGCTATAAAGACCCGGATGGTTATTACTTTTTACAGGAAGGCTGGGTGGTAAGCGAAACCAAGGAAATTGCGTGGACATATTATCCTCCGCCCAAGTTTAAGATTCTTCTGTATTATCCGGAAACGGAAACCTTTGTTTCCAGCGGAATTTATGAGCGCTATGCTTTCGACACCTATTATACTGTGGATATGAATGGCGTGGACATCGGCTCGATGGAATACAATGAAGGCATGAGCACCAGCGGGAGGCTCAATGCCTACCGCTCTTATCATTATCGGCAGGAGATACTGTCGCTGCTGGCCCGTATTGCCCTTACCATCGCAATTGAAATGATTGTTGCGCTGCTCTTTGGTTTCCGAGAAAAGAATCAATTGCTGATTCTGATAATTGTCAACCTCGTCACGCAAATTGTCTTGAATGTGCTGCTCAATATTATCAACTACAATTCCGGGCCGTTGGCCTTCACAGTGTTTTATGCACTTTTTGAGATCGTCGTCTTTGCAATGGAGGCTGTTCTGTATTGCAAAATTCTGAAAAAGGCATCCGAACGGCAAAAGAAGAATTGGTATTATGTAACCTATTCATTTGCTGCCAATTCGGTATCGTTCGGAGCAGGATTTTTCCTGGCAAGAGCACTACCGGGCATATTCTGAGCATATGTGTATATTCTGCCTGTGAAATCAAAAAATACTGATTGAGAAATAACAGACTACAGCGATGTAAAAAGAGGCCATGACTGCCCACCGAGGTGTCATGGCTCCTTTTTGTTTTGTATGCTTTAGTGAAATGACACCCCCCAGCAGAGCTGGGGAGAGTAAAAAAGCTTTCGCTTCCAGCATCGAGCGAAGCGGGAAGAAATGAACAACTTTACGATTGCCAGAAAGATAATCTTGGCCAAATGGCGCCCGTTCACGGGCCGTAGGGCAAGTGATGCAGGCGGCGGATTTTTTCAGCGCCTCTTAAAATTTAATATTTCCTGCCGTAGAGCACTTTTTTGCAATGCCCGCACAATTCCGGGGCGGCCACTCCTGCATAGGGGATTTTTTGTGCTGCCCGTACATTCTGGGGCAGCCTGGTGTTTATGCTGCGGACAGAATGGTTTTATTCGGCCCTGGGCTTTTTTCCCTCTTCCAGAAGCGGCTTCAAATACATGCCGGTAAAGGAATTTTTATTTTTTGCAACCTGTTCCGGCGTGCCCTGTGCCACAATGCGGCCGCCTTCACTGCCGCCTTCCGGGCCAAGGTCGATGATATGATCTGCGCGCTTAATGATATCGAGGTTGTGCTCTATTACAATTACGGTATTGCCGGCGTCCACCAGTGCGTCCAATACTTTTACCAGCTTGTGCACGTCGGCCACATGGAGGCCGGTGGTGGGTTCGTCCAGGATGTATACCGTCTGTCCCGTGCCGCGGCGCGCCAGCTCCAGCGCGAGCTTTACGCGCTGGGCCTCGCCGCCCGAAAGGGTGGTGGCGCTTTGCCCAAGCGTGATATAGCCGAGGCCCACGTCATACAAGGTTTGCAGCTTGCGGTGGATGCGCGGAATATTGGAAAAGAAGCCACAAGCCTCCTCCACCGTCATTTCCAGCACGTCATAAATGCTCTTTCCCTTGTACTTCACTTCCAGTGTTTCCCGGTTGTAGCGCGCGCCTTTGCAAACCTCGCACGGCACATAGATGTCCGGAAGGAAATGCATCTCTATCTGCAGAATGCCGTCGCCCTCGCACGCCTCGCAGCGGCCACCCTTTACATTGAAGGAAAAACGCCCCGCGTCATAGCCGCGCAGCTTGGCCTCCTGCGTCTGGGCGAACACATTGCGGATGTCGGTGAACACGCCGGTGTAGGTGGCCGGATTCGAGCGGGGGGTGCGCCCGATGGGGGACTGGTCGATGCCGATCACCTTATCCACATATTCAAGCCCCAGCATATCCTTGTGAGCGCCTGGCTTGATGCGCGCGCCGTTCAGGTCGCCCGCAAGGCGCTTGTACAGGATTTCGTTGATAAGCGAAGATTTGCCCGAACCGGAAATGCCCGTCACACAGGTCATGACGCCGAGCGGTATCTTCACATTGACATTCTTCAGATTGTTTTGTGTGGCACCCAGTATCTCGATAAAGTGCCCGTTGCCCTTACGGCGCTTTTGCGGAACCTCTATCTGCTTTTTGCGGGAAAGATACAGCCCCGTGATGCTGCGCGGGGCTTTGCAGATATCTTCCACAGTGCCCTGCGCCACCAGCTCGCCGCCATGCACGCCGGCGCCGGGGCCGATATCCACGATGTGGTCTGCCGCCCGCATCGTATCTTCGTCGTGTTCCACCACGATAAGTGTATTGCCCAAATCACGCAGGCGCTTCAGCGTGGCAATCAGCTTTTCATTATCGCGCTGGTGCAGGCCGATGCTGGGCTCGTCCAGCACATAGAGCACGCCCGTGAGGGCAGAGCCGATTTGTGTGGCGAGGCGGATGCGCTGGCTTTCACCGCCCGAAAGGGTGGCGGCGCTGCGGGCCAGCGTAAGGTAAGCGAGGCCCACGTTCTGCAAAAAGCCCAAACGCTCGCGTATCTCCTTCAAAATGCCGTCCGCTATCATGTGTTCGCGCTGCGTCAGCTCTAGGCTGTTGATGAAGGCAAGCTCTTCGCGCACGCTCATCTTTGTAAAATCACTGATGTTCACGCCGCCCACAGTCACACCCAGCACAGTGGGCTTCAGGCGGTCGCCGTGGCAGGCGGGGCAATCTACACCGGTCATGAAGCCGCTGATCTCGTCCTTCATCCACTGGGAGTTGGTTTCGCGGAAGCGGCGCTCCAGGTTGTTCACAATGCCCTCAAAATCATTTACATAGCTGCCGGTGCCGCGGTCTGTCTCACGCGTCATGTGCAGCTTTTCGCCGTTCGTTCCATACAAAAGGGCCTGAATACCTTCTTTGGGGATGTCTTTTATTTTAGTGTCCAGCGTAAAGCCGTATTTTTCACCCAGCGCCTTGTAGTACATTTCGCTGATGGAGCCGGGGGCATAATACCAGCCGCTTGCCTTGATAGCGCCTTCGCGGATAGAAAGCTTTTTGTTGGGAAGAATGAGGGCGGGGTCCACCTGCATGAAGGTGCCAAGGCCCGTGCATTTTTCACACGCGCCCAGCGGGTTGTTGAACGAGAACATGCGCGGCGCCAGCTCGTCGATGGAAACGCCGTGCTCCGGGCAGGCGTAGTTCTGGCTGAACATCATCTCCTCGCCGCCTATCACGTCGATGGTGACGAGCCCGCCCGTGAGGCTGATGGCAGTCTCCAGCGAATCGGCAAGGCGCGTCTGGATATCGCCGCGCAATACAAGCCTGTCCACCACGATTTCCACCGTGTGCTTGCGGTTCTTTTCCAGCGCGATTTCTTCATCCAGTTCATAAAGATTGCCGTCCACACGCACACGCGCAAAACCGCTGCGGCGCGCGGCTTCAAATTCTTTCTGCTGGGTGCCCTTGCGTCCGCGCACCACGGGGGCAAGCACCTGAAAACGCGTGCCCTCAGGCATTTTCATAATCTCGTCCACCATCTGGTCCACAGTCTGCTGGCTGATGGGCCGCCCGCACACAGGGCAGTGGGGCACGCCGATGCGCGCGTACAGAAGGCGAAGATAATCGTAGATTTCTGTGACGGTACCCACGGTAGAGCGCGGGTTTTTAGAGGTGGTTTTCTGGTCGATGGAGATAGCAGGGGAAAGGCCGCTTATCTCGTCCACATCCGGTTTTTCCATCTGGCCCAGAAACTGGCGCGCATAGCTGGACAAGCTCTCCATATAGCGGCGCTGGCCATCGGCGTAGATGGTGTCGAACGCCAGGCTCGATTTGCCGGAGCCGGAGAGGCCCGTCATCACAATGAACTTATCGCGCGGCAGGGTAATATCAATGTTTTTCAGGTTGTGCTCGCGGGCACCCTTGATAACGATTTTGTCGTTTGCCAAAGTATTTCCTCTTTCCAGTATCAAAGTTTTGTTTTGTGCTCTAATTGCTTGCGCAGCTTGTCAATGCGGTCCCGCAGGAAGGCGGCATGCTCAAATTCCAGTATCTTGGCAGCCTCTTTCATTTCGCGCGTCAGCTGTTCTATCTTTTTCTGGCATTCCGCGCGGCTCAGGCGCTTATCGTGCTTTGCGTCATCATCCTTGCGGGATATTTCCAGTACGCCATTGTCGCGCAGCTCTTTCACAATGGTTTTCGGCACGATACCGTGCGCTTCATTATATGCCTGCTGGATGCCGCGGCGGCGCTCGGTCTCCATGATGGCGCGCTCCATGGAGGGGGTGACGCTGTCTGCATACATGATGACCATGCCGTCTGCATTGCGTGCCGCACGGCCGATAGTCTGTATCATGCTTGTCTCGCTGCGCAAAAAGCCTTCTTTATCGGCATCCAGAATGGCGACAAGGGAAACCTCGGGAAGGTCCAGACCTTCGCGCAGCAGGTTGATGCCCACAATGACGTCGATAGCGCCCTTTCGCAAATCACGCATCAGCTCCACGCGCTCAAAGGTATCTACCTCATGGTGCATATATTTCACTTTTACGCCGTGGTCAGAGAGGTAATCCGTCAGGTCCTCAGCCATTTTTTTGGTCAGCGTCGTCACCAGTACGCGCTCGCCGCGCGCAGAGCGCGCGTTGATTTCGCTCAAAAGGTCTTCCATCTGTCCTTCCACCGGCTTTACCACCACGCGCGGGTCCAGAAGGCCGGTGGGGCGGATAACCTGTTCTACAATTTGCCCGGAATGCTGGCGTTCATATTCACCCGGTGTGGCAGAGACAAAAATGGTCTGGTTCAGGTGTGCCTCAAACTCCTCAAACTTCAGCGGGCGGTTGTCAAAGGCGGAGGGCAGGCGGAAACCATAATCCACAAGGCTTTTCTTGCGCGCAAAATCGCCGCCGTACATGGCACGAAGCTGCGGCAGCATCACATGGCTTTCGTCCACAAAAAGAAGAAAATCGTCCGGAAAATAATCCAGAAGCGTGGTGGGGGTAGAACCCGGCGCGCGCCCGGCCAGCACGGCGGAATAGTTTTCCACACCTTTGCAGGTGCCGACCTCCTGCAGCATTTCCACATCGTAATTCGTGCGCTGGGCGATGCGCTGTGCCTCAATGAGCTTTCCCTCTGCGCGGAACTGCTCCACCTGCGCATCCATTTCCATTCGGATGCGCCGCAGTCCTTCAGCCTTCTTTTCGTTCGAGACGATATAATGGCTGGCGGGGAAAATGGCAACATGGCGGATTGCCGCTTTTTTTTCGCCCGTCAGAGGGTTCACCTCGCTGATGCGGTCTACCTCGTCGCCGAAAAACTCCACGCGGATGGCAGTCTCGCTGGCGTATGCAAGGTTTATTTCAACCACATCGCCCCGCACGCGGAATTTGTTGCGCACAAAGTTCACGTCATTGCGCTCATACTGAAGGCTCACAAGGCGGCGCATCAGGTCCTCCCGGTTTAGCTGCATGCCCTCGCGTATGCTGATGACCATGCTGCGGTAATCGATAGGGTCACCCAGAGAATAGATGCACGATACGCTGGCCACGATGATAACGTCGCGCCGCTCACTGAGGGCCGCCGTAGCGGAATGGCGCAGGCGGTCTATCTCGTCGTTGATGGCGCTGTCTTTTTCAATATAGGTATCAGTGGAGGGGATATAGGCCTCTGGCTGGTAATAGTCGTAATAGCTTACGAAATACTCCACTGCGTTGTTTGGGAAAAATTCTTTGAATTCTGTGCAAAGCTGCGCGGCCAGCGTTTTATTATGCGCCAGCACAAGCGTGGGGCGGTTCACCTGCGCGATGACGTTGGCCATGGTAAATGTTTTGCCCGAGCCGGTTACGCCCAGCAGCGTCTGGCCGGAATAGCCTGCGCGCAGCCCGGCCACCAGCTTGTCGATAGCCTGGGGCTGGTCGCCTGTGGGCTTATAGGGGGAAACGAGTTCAAAGTGTTCCATGTAATGCGGCACCTTTATATCCTTTCACAGAATCCATATAGTTTGAAGCGGCAAAGCTGAGATAATCTGCATCGCAGAAAATGAAGTGGTCTACAAGCTCAATATTTACTACGCTCAGTGCCTGCAGAAGGCTTTTGGTCACGGCAAGGTCGCTGCTTGAGGGCAGCGGCACACCGCGCGGATGATTGTGCGCAAGAATCACGCCCGTGGCGCGCCAGCGCACAGCAAACTCCACCACCTGCGCCGCGCTTACACTGGTGGTGTTGGCGGTTCCGTAAGAGAGACGCTCGAAGCGCAGCAGGGCGCGCCTGTCGTCCAGCGCGGCAACATAAAATTCTTCGGCCGTCTTGGCAAAAAAGTACGGCATCAGAAATTCGGCGGCGGCCGATGGGCTGTCCAGCGGCCGCCGCGCATCCCGCTTGTTCTCAAGATAGTATGCACACATCTGGGGGATGAATTTCAGCACGGCGGCACTGGAAGGCCCAATGCCGGGCACCCGCACAAGCTCTTCATACGGTGCGTCCAGCGCTGCGGAAAGGCTGCCAAAGGTGCGGATAACACGGTGTGCGAGGCTGTTTGTATCTCCGCGCGCATGTGCCAGAAACAAAAGAAATTCCATGGCGTTGTGCTCTTCAAACCCCATCAGGCCTTCGCGCAGAAACCGGTTATATACGCGCTGCCGATGCTGGTCGTGCTCCCCCACGTTTATCCCTCCTGCGGCTTCATTTCATTTTACTACTTAAGGTAGTGAAAGTAAAGAAAAATATAAAAAAAGTTGTAGTTGTGATGCTTGCAATTCCAAACGGGAACCAGTAACATTATACATAAAGATAGGTGTTTTGGAAAGGGCGGCAGGCAGGATGAGGCAGTTTACAGCAGGGAAAAATGAGCAGGATATGAGGCTTTCGCGTTTTGTGCAGCGCGTGGCGCGAAAGCTGCCGGCCTCCGCCATGTACAAAGCGTTCCGCAACCGGCGCATTAAAGTGAATGGACGCCGTGCCGCGCCAGATGTCCTGCTGTGTGTGGGGGATGTGATAGAGCTGTACCTCAATGATGAATTTTTTGAAGAGAATGCCTCACGGCCGCAGATGAGGCAGGCTGGAAAAAGCCGCTTTCCCATACAGGTTATTTATGAGGATGCCGATATTGCAGCTCTGTATAAACCGGCGCATCTTCTGTGCCATTCAGACCGGACGGGCGATGACAGCCTGGTAGACCAGTTCATACGCTATCTGAAGAAAAAAGGAGAATATGCCTGCGAGGGCGAGAATAGCTTTGCCCCGGCGGCGGCCAACCGGCTGGACAGGGGCACCGAAGGCCTTGTTCTGGCTGCAAAGAACCGCCCCGCCCTACGGGCACTGAACGAAATCATCCGGCAGGATATGCTGCAAAAGGAATATTTGTGCATTACTGCGGGCCGCCCGCCGGAGGGGGTTCACGAGGCGTATCTGCGCCATTTTGAAAAGAATAACAAAGTGCATGTGCAGAGCCTGGCAGCGCCGGGGTATAAAAAAATCATCACCCAGGTGCAGGTGCTGAAAACGTGCGGGCCATACAGCCTGTGCCGCATTGGGCTTATCACAGGGCGCACGCACCAGATCCGCGCGCATCTGGCGTTCCTCGGCGCGCCGGTGCTTGGCGACATCAAATACGGCAACCGCAGGATGAATGCGCGCACGGGCTTAAACACGCAGGCGCTGTGCGCAGCTTGTGTCACCTTTGGGCAGCTTCCGGAAGGCAGCGAACTGGCCCGGCTCTCCGGCCGCTGCATCGCATTGCAGCACACCCAGGTGGAAAAGCAGTTTGAGGCACTGTGTGCGGCAGGCGGGTAAAAATATCCAGAGGCAGCAGCCTCAGCCTTTTCATGGTGCTCGAAGCAATACGGGGCTGCCGCCTGCGGCAACACCGGGCATTTGAGTGGGACAGAGCAGCTTAAAAAAATTGACTTGAAAAAAGTGAAAAAACTCTTGACGAAACATAAAAAATTCTTATAATAGATAAAGACGCTTGTTGCGCCTGAAACCACAAAATGCTACTGTGGCTCAGTTGGTAGAGCAGCTGATTCGTAATCAGCAGGTCGCCGGTTCAAGTCCGGCCACCAGCTCCAAGTGAAAAG
>OGRJ01002431.1_pt1 | contig 13482 bp, 9 predicted proteins | sample 1553411 | NCBI WGS metagenome assembly OGRJ01 (sample SAMEA2580084, study PRJEB22360) | human gut metagenome | biome: human gut; feature: human-associated habitat; material: faeces | place: Denmark | collected 2008/2010
TGTAATGCGGCTACTAACCGCAAGGTAGTATTCCAGTTCAGCGGCATTCATTTCATCCTCGTTCCACGCTTCAAGTTTTTCGTTCATCTCAGTGAGTTGTGATACCATATCTGAATATTCAGCAATCAAATTCAGGTCAGTCGGGTTTTCCTTGTATTTTTTCAAGTGCATATCTTGCGCGGAAAGCAGAGATTTGTTATATTATGCATGCGGAGGTGTTCATGCCCGGTGCAAAGAAGATGCCGGAGCGTGACGAAACAAAATAACACCAGAAAGGAACAAAGCAAATGAGAGAATTTGAACAGTGGGATGGCTTTACCGGAAGACTCTGGAAAGAAGGCATCGACGTACGTGACTTTATTCAGAACAACTATACTCCATATGACGGAGATGAGAAATTCCTGGAGGGACCAACAGAGGCTACAGACCGTCTGTGGGGCAAATTACAGGAACTCCAGAAAGAAGAGCGTGCAAAAGGCGGCGTTCTGGATATGGAGACAGACGTTGTAAGCGGAATCACAGCTTACGGCGCAGCATATATCGATGACAGCATGAAAGATCTGGAGCAGGTAGTTGGTCTTCAGACAGACAAACCGCTGAAACGTGCATTTATGCCGTATGGTGGAATTAAAATGGCTGAGCAGTCCTGCGAGACTTACGGCTACAAACCAAGCGAGAAGCTTCATGAAATTTTCACTAAATATCACAAAACACATAACCAGGGTGTATTCGACATCTACACACCAGAGATGATGAAAGCCCGTCACAATAAAATTCTGACAGGTCTGCCGGATACCTATGGCCGTGGCCGTATCGTAGGCGACTACCGTCGTGTTGCTCTGTACGGTATTGATTACCTGATCGAGCGCAAAAAAGCAGACTTCGCTGCAACAAATCGTCAGGGAATGCGTCGTGGTGACTTCCAGTTAAGAGAAGAGATCGCTGACCAGGTCAGAGCACTGCAGGATATGAAAGTTATGGCACAGTCCTATGGCTATGACATTTCCGAGCCGGCTAAGAACGCAAGAGAAGCTGTTCAGTGGCTGTACTTCGGATACCTTGCAGCTATCAAAACTCAGAACGGTGCTGCAATGAGCGTTGGCCGTGTATCTACTTTCCTTGACATCTACATCGAAAGAGATATTGAAAAAGGAATCCTGACTGAGAAAGAAGCTCAGGAGCTGATCGACCATCTGGTAATGAAATTCCGTATGGTTAAATTCGCAAGAATTCCGTCTTACAATCAGCTGTTCTCCGGTGACCCGGTATGGGCTACTCTGGAAGTTGCCGGTATGGGAATCGACGGACGTTCTATTGTTACAAAGAACGATTTCCGTTTCCTGCATACACTGGAAAACATGGGACCGTCCCCAGAGCCGAACCTTACTGTTCTGTACTCTGAGCACCTTCCGGAAGCTTTCAAAAAATATGCAGCTCATATTTCTGTACAGACAAGCTCCATCCAGTATGAGAACGATGATGTAATGCGTCCGGTATGGGGCGATGATTACTCCATCTGCTGCTGTGTATCTGCTACCGAGACCGGTAAGGAGATCCAGTTCTTCGGCGCTCGTGCAAACCTTGCAAAATGCCTTCTGTACGCTATCAACGGCGGTAAAGACGAGAAGACAAAACAGCAGGTTGCTCCGGAATATCAGCCGATCACCAGCGAGTATCTGGACTATGATGAGGTTATGAAGAAATACGACGTTATGATGGACTGGCTGGCTCATCTGTACGTTGGAACTCTGAACATGATCCATTACATGCATGACAAATACTACTATGAGGCAGCAGAGATGGCTCTGATCGACACCGATGTAAGACGTACCTTCGCAACCGGTATCGCAGGATTCTCTCACGTAGTAGACTCCTTAAGCGCAATCAAATACGCTAAAGTTAAAGTTATCCGTGACGAAGAAGGAATGGCTGTTGACTTCGAGACAACCGGCGACTTCCCAAGATACGGCAACGACGATGACAGAGCAGACGAGATCGCTGTATGGCTGCTTCGTACCTTCATGGACAAACTGAAATACTGCCATACCTATCGTGATTCTGAGCCGACTACCTCTATCCTTACCATTACTTCCAACGTTGTATATGGTAAAGCAACTGGTTCTCTGCCGGACGGAAGAAAAGCCGGTGAGCCTCTGTCTCCAGGAGCTAACCCGTCTTACGGCGCAGAGAAGAGCGGACTTCTTGCTTCCCTGAACTCTGTAGCAAAACTGCCGTATGAGGACGCTCTGGACGGAATCTCCAACACCCAGACCATCAACCCGGGCGCACTCGGCCACAACGACGAAGAGCGTACCGAGAACCTGGTACACGTTCTGGACGGATACTTCGAGCAGGGTGCACATCACCTGAACGTAAACGTATTCGGAACCGAAAAACTGATCGACGCAATGGAGCACCCGGAGAAACCGGAGTATGCAAACTTCACAATCCGTGTATCCGGATATGCAGTTAAATTCATCGACCTGACAAAAGAGCAGCAGATGGACGTAATTGCACGTACCTGCCACGATCATATGTAATTTCTGAAAATGTTATTTCTAAAGCCCCCGCGGCCGCAGCAATGCGGCTGTGGGGGCTTTTTGTATATCGGTGCTTGAATTCCAGTAAAATCCACTTGATTTAGAGTACATAAAATGAGAAAATTTATCAGATACAGAACGCTAATTGAAAAACTTTTATCAAGTAATTCATAGCGTAAGTTACAAGTTAATGTTATAATACCAAAGTTAGAATTTCCTAACATAAGAAAAAATGGAGTTTTATTTATGAAAAAGAAAATTGTTGCAGCATTTTGTCTTGCCATGGTGATGACGGTCGGTGGATGTTCCGGTGCGGGGACAGCAGCGCAGCCGGAGAGCAGTGAAAGTCAGACACAGTCGGCGTCTGTTTCGGAGTCTTCGAGCAGTTCTGACGCTTCGGAAGAGAATTCCACGCAGAAATCCGCATCATCCACAGCTTCTTCCGATGCCGCAGATGCATCGAGCAGCCGAGATATTTTTGCGATGGATACGTACATGACGGTCACTGCCTATGGTCCGAATGCAGAAACGGCGGTGGATCAGGCGCAGCAGGAGATTGAGCGGCTGGATGCACTTCTGTCGACCGGAGAGGAGACGAGTGAAGTAGCGCAGATCAATGCAAACGGCGGCGGAACCTTATCGGAGGATACCACCTATCTGCTGGAACGCTCGCTGGATCTGTATGACAGCACAAACGGCGTTTTCGACATCGCAATTTATCCGATCATGGACGCCTGGGGTTTTACAACCGGAAATTATACGATTCCTTCGGATGAGACGATCGAAAGCCTCCTTCCGCTGACCGATGCCAATGACATTCTTTACGACAAGGACAGCGCATCGATCAGCTTTGCCAAGGACGGCATGAAAATTGACTTCGGCGGAATCGCAAAGGGTTATACATCCGGCAGAATTGCGGATATTTACCGGGAATGCGGTGTGACGAGCGGGCTCATCAACCTCGGTGGAAACGTTCAGGTTGTCGGCACGAAAACGGATGGCAGCAAATGGCGTGTTGCCGTGCAGAGTCCGGAAGCGGAGGATGATTATCTCGGCATTCTCTCGACGGCCGACCGGGCGGTTATTACTTCTGGCGGCTATGAGCGGTATTTCGAACAGGACGGCATGAAATATCATCACATCATCGACCCATCGACCGGTCATCCGGCAAATAACGGTCTGGTGTCGGTGACGATCGTAAGTGCTGACGGAACACTGGCGGATGGCCTTTCTACTTCTCTTTTCATCATGGGGAAGGACAAGGCGGCCGAATACTGGCGTGCACACAGCGATGAATTTGACACCATTCTGGAGGATGAGGACGGCGTTCTGTATGTAACCGAAGGAATTGCTGACGATTTCGCATCCGATCACGAGACAAACATTATCAGGAAAGACGGTGATACATAATCATGGGAAAATGGAAAAAACTGACAGCATTTGCACCGGCTCTCGCGGCAGTTATCGTAGCAGCCTGTGCCGGTATTTCGCTGAACGGCTACACTGCACCGGTTTACGCCGTAGAGCAGCCGGAAGCACTGGTGACACCGGAGCCGGAACAGGATACCGATGCAGCGGAAAAGAAAGATGATACAAAAAAGAAGGACGATACAAAAAAGACAACCGATACCGAAGCAGAACTTGTCGCAGCCGTCGGTTCCGGCAGCTTTGAGCTGGCGGACGGAACGTACGAAGGAAGCGGAACAGGTTTTGGCGGTACGATTACAGTCTCTGTCGTATTGAAAGACAAAACGATTCAGTCGATCTCGATTGTAAGCGCTCCCGGCGAGGACGCAGCTTTCCTGAACCGTGCGAAGGGAGTTATCGACCGTATCATCGCATCCCAGAGTGTGGATGTGGACACGGTTTCCGGTGCAACTTTCAGTTCAAAAGGTATCCTTGCAGCCGTGAAAAATGCACTGATCGGTCAGGAGGACACTTCAGAACCGGCATGCGCATCAGGAGCGGCAGGCGGCGGAGCCTCTGCCGGCGGAACCGTTACAGTATCTAAAATCGAAGAACCGGCTGCCTACCGGGATGGAACGTATTACGGAACCGGAACAGGATTTGGCGGCACAATGAAAGTCTGCGTTGTTGTCAGCGGCGGAAAAATTGCTTCGATTGATATTGTGGAAAACAGCGATACGCCAAGCTACCTTTCCAGTGCTTCCTCTCTGATTTCGACGATTATCTCAACACAGAGTACGAATGTGGATACGGTCTCCGGCGCGACATACAGCTCCCGCGGTATTATTGAAGCTGTGCGGAGTGCCTTAAGTCAGGCGGCAGTGAACGGGTCTTCCAGTACAAACGGAGGAAGCCAGGGCAATACAAACAACGGAAACAACAGTCAGAATAACGGCCAGAACAATAACAACTCGTCTGCATCCAAGGGAAGTTTTCCTTATCAGGACGGAATTTATTACGGAACGGCCGCCGGTTTCCAGGGAGACATCAAAGTGGCGGTAGCCCTGCAGGATCAGACGATCAAAGCGGTACTGATTCTGGAAAACGAAGATGACGAGACATTCTTCAACCGTGCCAAAGTCGTAGCGGACCGCATCGTAGACGGACAGAAAACCGATGTGGATCTCGTATCCGGCGCAACGTACAGCTCCCGCGGCATCCAGAACGCAGTAAAACAGGCGCTGGAAAATGCGAAGAAGGCAACAAACGGCGAGACCGTTCCGGATAACGGAACGAGCAGCGGCGGAACCACAACGATTCCGGAAGGAAAATTCCCATACGAGGAAGGCATTTACTACGGAACCGGCGAGGGCTATCTGGGAGACATTACAACGGCAGTTGTCATTCAGGATGAGACGATCAAGGCAATTCTCGTGACCGAGAGTGAAGATGACGAAGCATTCTTAAAACGCGCAAAACAGACAGCAAAGGACGTTGTGAAAAACCAGACACTGGAAGTTGACACCGTTTCCGGCGCAACCTACAGCTCCAGGGGAATTCTTGCGGCAATCGAGGAAGCTTTAAAAGAGGCAGAACGCGTAACTGAGGAAAAGAAAAATCCAACCCCGACACCGACGGAAACACCAACCCCGACCGAAATCCCGGAGCCAACTGAGACGCCAACACCAACCCCGACGGAAACTCCGGAACAAAAGATCTATCAGGACGGCGAATACACAGCGATTGCCGTCTGCGAGCCGGATGAAGATGAAGATTTTACCGCTTATCAGCTTTCTGTGACGGTAACAATTGAAAACGATAAAATCGTAGCGTTAAGCAACATCACCGGTGACGGAGACAGTCAGAATGCCTCCTACATCCGCCGCGCATCCGAAGGAACCTCCAAAATCAAAGGCGTTTCCGCTCAGATTCTGGAAACCGGAACGCTTGAAAACATCGACACCGTTTCCCGTGCAACCTGCTCCTCAAAAGCCATTCTTGAGGCATGCCGGAATGCGCTGGATGCTGCGAAAGTAACGCAATAAAGGGGAAAACAGATGAGACAATTGATTGTTCGTTTTTTGAATGTCGCTGTCATTGCTGCTGTTCTGATCGGCTACAATACCGTACTCGATAAAAGAGACAAAGAGGATCAGATCGCGCGGCTCTCGGCAGAGCTTGAGACGACCCAGCTTCAGAAGGAAAATCTGCAGGCCGCAGCAGCTGCATCCAACACGGCGGATACGGCCGCAAGTGAAGCAGCAGAAGCAGAAGGGCAGTACGTGGACGGTACGTATGACGGTGAAGCTGACGGCTTCGGCGGCACCATTGCAGTTGAAGTAACCGTAGAGGGCGGCCAGATTACTGATCTTGCCATCACATCCGCCGACGGCGAGGACAGTGCGTATCTGTCAAACGCGGAGGCGATCATTCCAAAGATTATTGAGGCACAGTCCGCCGATGTTGATACGATCAGCGGAGCAACATTCAGCTCCACCGGTATCAGAAATGCGGCGCAGGAAGCAATAGAAAAGGCGGAGAAATAACATGAAAAATTTAGATCTATCCACATTACCGGCAAAGAAGAGAAAACAGATCGTTTCCTGCCTGCGTGCCGGAATCCAGCTTTTATATTTCCTGTTTCTTCCGTCAGTATTTACCGCTGCATTTAACGGAGTGAAATACATTTTTACGCAGCTTGGACAGGGTGAAAAAATTGAGATGACCGCGTTTGTGTCGGCTCTGCTCCTTGTCTGTGCATTTACGATCGTATTCGGAAGATTTTTCTGCGGTTTTGCATGCGCTTTTGGAAGTCTGGGGGATGCAATGCATGCAATTTATGGTATAATCTGTAAGAAACGTAAAAAGAAGCCCATACGCATCAAACCGGAACTGGCAAAAAAACTGGCGCTGGTCAAATACGGCATTCTGCTTCTGATTGCTCTTTGCTGCTTTGCAGGAGTTTATCAGAAAGCAAGAGGAACAAGCCCGTGGGATGTCTTTTCCATGCTGCATGCGGGAAATTTCCGACTTTCCTCTTATATTCCAGGCATTGTTCTTCTGGTGCTGATCCTGGTCGGCATGTTCTTTGAGGAGCGCTTTTTCTGCCATTTCCTGTGCCCAATGGGAGCTGTCTTTTCTCTGCTTCCGATCCTGCCGTTCTTTACTCTGCACCGGAAACGCGAAAACTGCATCCGCGGCTGCAGCGCCTGCACGAGACAGTGCCCGTCAGCGGTGGAACTGCCATCCGATGGATACGTGGAGATCTCCGGCGACTGTTTCCAGTGCCAGAAATGTATTGATACGTGTCCGAAAGGTAATATCCGCTGCGGGGTAAAGGAATTTCACGGAAATGAAATCCTCTTTACGCTGTTCCGTGCTGTATTCCTGCTGACACTGCTGTTATGGGCTGGCATCTGATTCAGAATAAGGAAAACTATATGAAGAAAAAAGATCTGATTCTGGCAGGCGCCGTTCTGCTCCTGGCTGGAATCCTTGCCCTGGCGCTTCGGCTGCCGAAAACGGAAAATGGAAATACCATGAAAGTCACGGTGGACGGCGAGGTCTACGGAACGTATTCACTCGCAGAAAATCAGACCGTGAAAATTCAGACGGGTCACGGAACGAATGTCCTGGTGATCGAAAACGGAAGTGTCCATATGGAAGAAGCTGACTGCCCGGACGGCTACTGCAAAAGACAGGGTACGATTTCCCGGGTAAATGAGACGATCGTGTGCCTGCCGCATAAGCTGGTTGCGGAGGTAGAAAGTGACGGATCCACAACGGACGACGCCGACGATGCGCCGGATGTGATTGTAAAATAATACCAGCTTAGAAGAAAGGAATTGGAATTTATGAGAGACAGCCGCACTGCAAGCAGAAAAATTGCCTTATGCGCCATGCTGATGGCACTTGCCATGATCTTCAGTTATGTGGAGGTACTGATCCCGATCAACCTCGGTGTTCCTGGAATCAAACTCGGCATTGCCAATCTGGTTGTAGTCGTCGGCCTCTTTTTCCTTCCGGCAGGGGAAGTCCTGATGATTTCCGTCGCCCGCATTCTTCTGATGGGGTATCTGTTCGGAAATGGAATGTCCATCCTTTACAGCCTTGCCGGCGGGCTTTTGAGCTTTCTTGTGATGCTTCTGCTGAAACACATCAAGGGCTTTAGTATCACCGGCGTAAGTATTGCAGGAGGCGTGACGCACAATGTCGCGCAGATCTGCGTGGCGGCTCTCGTGGTGCAGAACCGCAAACTGTTCTATTATCTGCCGGCGCTTCTCGTGGCCGGAGTCATCACCGGAATGCTGATCGGAATCCTTTCGGACCGCATTCTTTCTGCGGTAAAACGCGATGGACGAAAGAGTTCTTCGCGGTGAAAACTCCATATCTACGGAATTTTTTCTGTGTGGGAACGAAAATCATCCCACAAACTTCACAGTATCGGATCATTAAATAGTAAAAATACTCAATAAGCAGAATCTGTGCCTCTTTTGAGAAAAAATAATCAGTTAAGAGTTAGACAAAACGATTAAAAATTAGTAGAATAATCTACGGTTAGTTAAAACAATTATTGATTAGTGAAAACTAATATAATAATGAAGGACAGTTTTGCCCCTGTTTTTCCTGCAAAACTGTGGAAAAGGAAAAAGGAGGAAGTTATGATCAAAAGAAAAGAACTTCAGAAAAAATCATTAGCAGCCGTAATGGCAGCTTCCATGACCATGAGCCTGCTCCCGGGAACCGCACTGGCGGATGCTACAAGTGGCGTGCTGGCAGATGGCACTTATGAGTCTACGGCTCATGTTACCAGAACTGCAGAAGACGATGAGGATGAGAATGCATGGGATGAATATGACGTTAATGTCAAAATCACAGTTGCAGACGGTAAGTTTTCTGATATTGCAGTAACACCTGGTTCTGGATACAATACAGAAAATGCTACATATTTTAAAAAAGCAGCTACAAACAGCAAAGGATTCAAAACGAAACTTCTTGGAAAAGATGCAACGATTGAAAACATTGAAGGATGGGATATTGTATCGGGTGCAACCAGAACTTCGAATGCAGTAAAAACCGCGGCTCTTGCAGCAACCCAAAAAGCAACCCCGACTCCAGAAGCAGTAGACACCACAGCACTTGAAAAAGCAATCGCAGATGCCGAAGCATTAAAGGAAGCTGACTACACCGCAGACTCCTGGAAAGCTGTCCAGACTGCTCTTACCGCAGCAAAATCTGCTCTTTCTGCAAAAGAATCCCAGAGCGCTGTTGATACCGCGAAAGATGCGCTGAATACTGCAGTAAAAGGCCTTGTTAAAGCACCGACTCCGACGGCGACCCCGACAGCAACGCCAACCGCAACCCCAACGGCGACCCCGACCGAGACTCCAACTGAGCAGGTGGCTTACGTTCTGATGAACATTCCGTATGATGAATTTTATGCTGCAGATGTAAACAACTCTGTTCCAGTGGATGTATTTTCTTCCGCAACGAAGAGCAAAACAAGAACAGCCACTCTTGCCGGTGGTTCTTATCATACCAATGCAGATGGAAGTGCAATCAATGGAATTACCTTCCCGGTTAAAGTAACAGGAGTGGATCTTTCCAAATTTAAGAAAGTAACAGATTCTGACTCTGTAAGTATTACAGTAACAAACCGTGGTCAGACATCTACACAGACATACACTGGAAAAGACGCCTTATTTGAAAACTCAGACTATGCATATTATGTATTAAGCGAAGTACCTTCTTACTACAAAGAAGCAACGGTAAATGCAGATGGCTCTCTTTCTTTTGGAAAAACAGTTGGAACTGCAATTGAACTGACCAATGTATCTCCGGAATTTATGACTGAATCAAAATATGGAGATTATCAGCTGGATCTCGACGGACTGGAGAACACGATTGATGTTGGAACCGATCAGATCTATGGTGTTATTGTCAGCACGAAAGAAGGCAATGACTATGGTATGCGTCATGTGGAAAATATCTGGCGCGGAACAGAGCTGGCATGGTCAACTGGATTTACAACACAGGTACATGGATGCCTGACTTCTTCTGCACATTACAAGAGCATGATGGGACAGCATATCAATAAGGTTACTTATTATACCAGCAAAGGAATCTACACGATTCCAGTGAATGATATTTTTGTTCCAACAAAATTTGAGGCAAGTGTATCCGTAGAAGACGCTTCTCTTTCCGCTGGAAAGACAACGATGACCGTAACCGGACTTCCGGCTGATTATGATGCAGAATATTCCGTAGATGGTCTGGATGGATTTGCAGTAGACGGAAATACCATTTCTTATTCCGCAAATGCGAAAAAAGGAATGTATACTCTGACGATTCATGATAAAAAAGGTGTTTATGCAGATCTGACACAGAGCTTTACTCTGTATACAGATGCAATGCCGGCTGCTTACAACGAAAAAGGAAGTGCTCCGGCGCTTGTAAAAGCAGAGAATGCATCAGAAGATGACTTTGCTGATTATATCAAGAACATCACTTCGGTAAAAGTAAATGGAAAAGAATATGCAGCAACTGGAAAACGGAAAATAATTCTGATCAAAGAAGACGGTACGCTTGATCTGACAGCTGCCGCTTTTGCAGAAGGAAATAAATTTGAAATCGAAGTAACTGCAACAGGTTACAAGACGCTTTCCTTTACTTATGAGAAGAAAGAAACAACATATAAATATGTATATGCAGGTCTTACCTGGGCTGAGTATTGGGCAGCAGAAGGAGTTCAGGCGGCAGGAAGCGACGCTGGTTCGGATGAAACTGACAGTCGCAAAGAAAGTGATAAAGGCGCTTTTGATGTTGTAACCCGTGCGACCACAAACCATGGACTGCACAGAGGAAGCTTCCAGTGCGCAGCGACTATCTACATGAAAGATGGCACAACCTATGATGTGGCATATTATACCGCAGCAACCACGGCAGTTCTGACCAACGGCGAGACCGTAACTTACGACAAAAGCCAGATTGATCATTATGAAGTAAAAGGCCTGAAATATGTGCCTGTAAAAGTTTCGGAAGATGATTACGAAAATTTCTGCAAAAAGTATGTTGTGGTAGAAAACGGCGGAACACTTTCCGGTGGATTTTCTGAAAATAAACTGCAGAGCTATACAGGCCTGGTTGCAGATGTAACAGAAAACACAAACGGTCTGAAGATAGCAGTGAAAAATGTAGATGGAAGCTTCTCCTTCTCGGCAGGAACAACAGGAAGTGAATCCGGAATCAAAGATCAGGCGCTGAAGACAGCTCCGGATGCTGAGACCGTAGGACTGACCGTGAAAGAAGCCAATGGTTCTTATGGAGAATTCCTTCGCGTAGATTTAACGGGAGATTACGGCGATCTGGCTGCTAATCTGCAGACCGTAACCTGGACTTATTACGGTGATGATTCCACTTATACGAATGCAAAAGCAACGTATGGAACAAAATTCGCAGCAGATAACTGGATGCATAAAGTAATGGGAATCCAGCTTGGCCTTACCGATTCCCTGCGCTGCACTTTACCGGAGGGAACGGATGGAACCGGTTATTGGAAGATTACGATTCATGCACTTGGCTATGCAGATGCTTCCTACACTTTTGAAGCAACCAAAGCGAACATTGTAGGAGCTGATCCGGTAGAGAGCACAGCAGCACTGGAAGAGGCAATTGCAAAGGCAGATGCACTGAATAAAGATCTTTACACGGAAACTTCCTGGAATAATATGCAGACAGAACTGGCAGAAGCAAAAGAAGCATTGGAGAAAAAACAGAGCCAGGGAACCGTAGATGAAGCAACCGAGCATCTGAATGCAGCCATCGAAGCTCTGCAGTCCCAGTATGTATTAATGAATATTCCGTATGCAGCGTTCTATCAGGCAGAGGTTCATAATGATGTTCCGGTAGATGCGTTTACTTCCGCAACCAAGAACAAAACAAGAACAGCCTCACTTTCCGGCGGATCTTACCATGTGAATGCAGACGGAAGCGATATTACAGGTATCACCTTCCCGGTAAAAGTAACAGAGGATATGGATCTGAGCAAATACACGAAAGTGACAGATGAGGATTCTGTAGAAATCACCGTTACCAACCGTGGACAAACATCCACCACAACGTATACCGGAAAAGATGCACTGTATGAGAATGCAAGCTATGCATATTACACTTTACATGAGGTTCCGTCTTATTACAAAGAAGCATCTGTAGATGCAGACGGCAATGTAACCTTTGGTGCTGTTCAGGGAACCGAGGCAGCAAAGCTGGAAAATGTAACGGCAGAGCTCTCCACTAACAGCAAATACGGTGATTATCAGCTGGATCTGGATGGTCTTACTGATACCATCAAAGCAGGCGAAGATACCGTATATGGTGTTGTTGTCAGCACAAAAGAGGGCAACGATTACGGAATGCGTCATCTGGAGAATATCTGGAGAGTGTCTGAGCTGGCATGGAGCACTGGATTTACGACAAGCGTTCATAACTGCCCGACCTCCTCGGAACATTACAAGAGCATGATGGGACAGACCATCAACAAAATTACCTATTACACCAGCAAGGGAATTTACGAAGTCGACGCAGATGTATATGTACCGGTTAAGTTTGCATATGAATTTTCTGTAGAAAATGCGTCTGTCACATCTGGAAATGCTTCTGTTAAACTGGAAGGCCTGCCGGATGATTACGATGCTGTCTATACAGTAGAAGGTCTGACGGGAACCGTGTCCGGTGATACTCTGTACTTCAAGAATGCAGAGAAAGGTTCTTATACATTGACTGTCAGCGATAAGAATGGTAAATATGCAGATCTTTCCGCAGACTTTATCCTTTACACGGAAGAGATGCCGGCAGCATTTAACGAAGATACGACAACACCGGGTCTGTTTAAGAACGGGGATGCAACAGATGAAGAGTTTGCAGATTATCTGAAGAACATTACCTCTGTTACTGTAAATGGAAAAGCATATGCAGCAAGCGGAAGAGGAGCTGTTGTACTGTTCAATGAGGATGGTTCCTTAAAGACAGATGCAGCACCGTTCGCAGAGGGCGATTCCTTTGAAATTACAGTTTCTTCACTGGGATATCAGGATCTTAGCTTCACCTGGAAGAAATCAGCAGAAGAGCCGACTCCTACTCCTACAGAGACCCCAACCGTAACCCCGACCGAGACTCCGACTGTTACCCCGACGGAAACCCCGACCGTAACCCCAACTGAGACTCCGACGGTTACACCTACAACAGCACCAACCACAACCCCGACGACTGCTCCTACCACAATACCTACGACGCAGCCGACGAAGACCCCGACAAGCACCCCGAAAGCAACATCTCCTCCGCTTGCAAGTAATAAAGTATCCAATACTTCTACTTCCAAGAAGAGCGATAATGCAAAGACCGGTGATGCTACCAACATCTGGGGATGGGTAAGCATGGCAGTTGCATCTCTTGGTGCCGGCGGACTTGGATTCAAACTCCGCGGCAGAAAGAAAAACGAAGACGAAGAGTAATTCAGAACGAAATAACTGAGAAATTC
>OGRJ01002457.1_pt1 | contig 13388 bp, 7 predicted proteins | sample 1553411 | NCBI WGS metagenome assembly OGRJ01 (sample SAMEA2580084, study PRJEB22360) | human gut metagenome | biome: human gut; feature: human-associated habitat; material: faeces | place: Denmark | collected 2008/2010
CGCATCCTGACAGGATGCGGCCTTCGCTTCGGAAGAGGAGACTATTTCCGGATATTGGCCTCTTCGAGTCCGTAGCCTTTGCGGCGGTCTTCGGCTTTGAGCATGAAAGCCAGTGCTACGGCGACGATGCCGAACAGGGCGAAAATCCACATCGGGGCGGTGAAATCATAGGAGACGTTGCCGTCGGGCAGCGTGAATTTCGCATAGCGGTCGATCACCCAGCCGATGAGCATCGGCACGCACATCAAGCCGATGTTCTGCACGTAAAAGATCAGCGCATAGGCCGTGCCCAGTTGTTTCTGCGGGATGATCTTCGGCACCGAAGGCCACATGGCCGACGGAACGAGCGAGAAAGCGATGCCCAGCAGCACCATGACGATCAGCGCGAACCACCACTCGTTGAGAATCGGCAGCGCGAAGAGCACGTGCACGGCTACGAGCATCATGGCGCCGACGACCATGAGCGTGGCGCCCTTGCCGATACGGTCGTAGAGCGAACCGAACAGCGGCGTGAGCAGGATCGTGCCGAAGGGCAGGATCGCCGGTATGTCGCCGGCCATGACGGGATCGACGCCGTATTTGTAGATCATCAGCTGCGCGGCGAATTTCAGGAAGGGGAAGACGCCTGCATAGAACATCAGACAGAGCAGTGCGATGAGCCAGAACCCCTTGTTGGTGACTACGAATTTGATGTCGCTGAGTTTGAATCCCTCCTCCTCTTCGCCCTGCGCGGCGGCGATCGATTTGTCGAGCCGTCGGTCCATTACGCAGTAGACCAGATAGGCCAGCAGTCCGATGCAGAGCGCCAGCGCGCCGAAAAATACGGGATAGGAGATTCCACCCCATGCCGCGGCGATGCGGGGGCTGAAAAAGAGTGCGGCGGCCGTTCCCAGACGCGCCATGGCCACCTGCAAGCCGAGCGCCAGCGCCAGTTCGTGGCCGGTGAACCATTTGACGATCACTTTTGATACGGTGATTCCGCAGATTTCGGCCCCCATGCCGAAGATGGCGAAACCCAGTCCGGCCATCCACATCTGCGTCTTGAATCCGAAGAGCATTCCTCCTTCGGGAAAGAGCGGCGAAACGGCGTAGGCTTTCAGAAGCGCACCTCCGACCATCAGTCCGCAGGCCATGACGCCCGTGAAGCGGACGCCCATCTTGTCGAGGATGATGCCGCCGAAGAGCAGCATCAGCAGGAAGATGTTGAGCCAGCTGTATGCTCCGGAGAACCAGCCGTATTCGGTCGGTGTCCAGCCCATGCCGCCGTCGACGACGCTGCGGGTGAGCATGTCGCCCAGCGGCGACATCACGTCTGTGATGAAATACCCGCACATCATCGTGAACGAGACGATCAGCATCGCCGTCCAGCGGGCGGCCGACGAATCGCTCAGTTTGCGTTTGATTGTTTCTGTCATTGATTATTGAATTTGGGTGATAGTTTGCGTAGAACGGTTTCCGCCGCGTCGCCGTTGTGCAGGGTATGAACGCGGCCGACGGCCGTTGCGGGGGCCGTCGGAGCGGTAATGGAATGCGTCGAGCGGATCATCGGTCGAGTGCGGTGTATTGTTTCAGGATTTCGTAGGCCTCCGGAATACCCAGTTCGCCGGCTTTCGACATGTCGAGACAGCCCTTGCGCGTGTCCTTCATGAAGATCTGCACCAGCCCGCGGTTGTAGTACGCTTCGGCGAAGGCGGGGTTCAGCTCGATCGCTTTCGTGTAGTCGTTGTAGGCTTCGGGCAGTTTTCCCGACAGCGCCATGAGGTTCGCGCGATTGTAATAGGTGTAGGGGAAGTCTGGGTAGAGCTTCGCGGCCTTGTTCAGGTCGGCGATCGCCTCGTCGTAGTTGTAGGTGCGCGACTGCGAGTTCTGCAACCGCTTGGCCGGATCGGACTCGATGGTGATACGCTGGTAGGAGTTGTCGATCGACGAGATGAAGTCGATCATCTCCGCCCGCGTGGTCGACCGGTTCAGATAGAGGAACGGGTTGGCCGGATACTGGTCGATGGCCGACGTGAACGTCCCGACGGCATTGGTGTACTGCTTGATGAGCGTCTGGGTGATGCCTCGCTGGAACAGCAGCTCCCACGATGCGGGTTCGGCCATCAGCTCGCGGGCGTAACGCTTGTCCAGCATGACGAGCGAGTCGGCGGGCACGTTGCTCTCGCGGGCGGTGAGCGTCAGGTACCGGTTGTCGATGCGGCGGCGGAAATCGGCCTCGCGCTGCGAGTGGTAGGGTCCCGCCGTGACGGTGGAGAGGCTGTCGGGCGTGCGGAGCGTGAAGCGGAAGAGCGGCAGCAGCGCAAGGCGGTTGTCGGCGCTCTTGGAGGCGATGCGTCCGAAGGTGCTGCCGGCGACGTTGGCATCGAACGACAGCAGGCGGTCGAAGCGGTGCGTCGTGTCGGCGTAGATCGAGTAGGTGCTGTCGCTCAGGCGGGTCTTGTATTCGGCGATCTTGCGCTGTGCGATGTCGCGGTCGCGGCGCGAACCGCTCTCGTCTTTGAGCAGATAGCGCAGACGGCTGCGGTTGAGGTAGGCGTTGGCGAAATCGGGGTAAAGCTCGATGGCTTTCGAGTAGTCCTCGACGGCGCTTTCGATATTCCCCAGCTGGGCTTGTATGCCCGCGCGGTTGTAGTAGACGAGCACGTTTTCCGGCGAGTAGAAGGCCACTTTGTCGTAGTCTTCCAGCGCACGGTTGTAGTCGCCGATCTGCGAGCGGACGATGGCGCGGTTGAAGTAGGTGAGCGAATTGGTCGAGTCGAGTTGCAGCACGCGGTCGAAGTCGGCGAGCGACTGCATCGGCCGGTTGGTGCTCGAATAGACGATGGCGCGGTTGAAGTAGGAGAGCAGGTAGTTCGAATCGCAGCGGATCGCCATGTCGAAATCGGCTTCGGCCTCCTTGTAGCGCTGTTGTTTCATCTCCAACTCGCCGCGGCGGTTGTAGCTCATCGGATTCTCGCGGTTGGTGCGGATCGCCGTTTCGAAATCGGCGTAGGCCTGCGTCGTATCTTTGAGGTAGAGGTAGCAGACGCCGCGGTTGAGATAGGCGTCCGAAACCTTGTTCTCCTGCCGGATGAATTTGTCGAAGTCGTCGATCGCTTCGCGGAACTGCTGGTTCAGCAGCCGCGTGACGCCCCGGCTGTAATAGGCGTTGGGCAGGTCGGGGCGCAGCTCGATCGCTTCGGCGAAGTCGGAGAGCGCGTCGTCGTAGTTGCCCAGCCGCGAGCGGGTGATGGCGCGGTAGGTGAAGGCCGTGGTGAAGACCGGATTCTTCTCGATGGCGGTGGTGAAATCGGCCTCGGCTCCCAGCAGGTCGTCGAGGTTGTATTTGGCGATGCCGCGCAGGAAATAGCCTTCGTAGGCGTCGTCGTCGAAACGCAGCAGGATGTTGAGCGTGCGGATCGCGTCCTCGAAGTTGTTGTCTATCATGAACGAGCGGCCGACGTAGTAGAAATAGTCCCTGTCGTACTGCGCCCGGCTGCCGGCGCCGATCGTCAGCGCGAGGGCCAGCAATACGCCCGTAATTCCTTTTCCCATCGTAAATCTCTTCATTGTTTGCGTAACGCTCTTTGCCGCCGGTTTATTGCCGTTATTGGGGATCGTAGCCGAACCGCCGCAATTGCCGCTGGTCGTTGCGCCAGTCTTCGCTGACTTTGACGAAGAGTTGCAGGAAGACCTTCTTCCGGAGGAACTCCTCCAACTCCTCGCGGGCCTGCCGTCCGACCTTTTTGAGTTTCTCGCCCTTGTGCCCGATGAGGATTCCCTTCTGCGAGTTGCGCGCCACGTAGATCACGGCCGAAATGCGGTCGATGCCGGGCTCCTCGCGGTACTCCTCGATCTCGATTTCGCAGCTGTAAGGGATCTCCTTGTCGTAGTTGCGCAGGATCTTTTCGCGGATGATCTCCGAGGCGAAGAAACGCAGCGTCTTGTCCGTGAGCGTATCCTTCGGGTAGAAGGGTTCGCCTTCGGGCAGCAGCGCCAGAATCCGGTCGAACAGGCCGGCGATGTTGAATCCTTCCCTGGCCGAGATCGGTATGATTTCGGCGTCGGGCAGCGTCGCGCGCCACTTCTCGACGAGCGCTTCGAGCGCCTCCTGCGTCGTCAGGTCGATCTTGTTGACCACCACCAGCGTCGGCACTCCGCTCTGGCGGATGCGGTCGATGATCTCGGCCGCACGTTCGTCGTCCCGCTCGACGGTGTCGGTCACGTAGAGCAGCACGTCGGCGTCCGACAGGGCGCCGCGCACGAAATTCATCATCGACTCCTGCAACTTGTAACAGGGTTTCAGGATGCCCGGCGTATCGGAGAAGACGATCTGGAAATCGTCGCCGTTGACGATGCCCAGAATGCGGTGGCGCGTGGTCTGCGCCTTGGAGGTGATGATGGAGAGTTTCTCGCCCACCAATGCGTTCATCAGCGTCGACTTCCCGACGTTGGGATTTCCGATGATATTGACAAAGCCCGATTTGTGCATGAAATGCGGTTTATTAGGGTTCAAAGTTACGATAAATTCGAGAAAATTCCTTATGTTTGCAAAAGTTACTCGCTTAAATCGTATTGCCTATGGAGAAATAACGGGGATATATCCGGCTGCCGGCGTTCTTTTTTGCGGAAGTCGCGGGCGGACGGTCGAATCGAATCGTTTTTCATGTGCCGCCACCGCACGAAAAGCGCCGGCACAAAACATATAAAAAGCGTTAGCTTTACACTTGTCTTTCGGAATCTGGAAAATGTTGTAAGATATATATACTATATGCTGTATATCAGTATAATATAGCTGTGTATATTTCATCAAGAAAACAAAACAGGAACAAAATCAATATTCTAAGCGATTCTCTGCTTTTCACATTTCACTTAGTTTCATCCCTTGCACTTGGTCGCATTCAAAGTGCCTTTTAAAGTAGTTCCCCGACTATCGACCTCTCGTCCGAAGAATATTGTTCGATAGCTCATCCATGAATTGTTGCAGCCAAAAGAGAAAAGGACGGGCTGTGACCTCGATCTTACCTTCATTGAAACTTGTGTCTCCACTAAGATAACTATTTCTATAACCATAGGCATATGGAAGCCTACCTAAATATAGTTTACTTTGATTTAGCCTATATAAGGCTAATGCACAAACTAAACTAAATTTTCACCCCCCCCCTTTCCACTATCTGACTATTCGAGAAATATACACCCCAAAAAGAAAGAATGAAAGTTTACTGCATATTCTCTCTTTTCGCTGCAGTTTTTTATGTTATATTTCTTACGACGTAAACCTGTTTGTTTTACTTTCAAGGAACATCCAAATACTAATTATTCAAGTTGCAGATGAAAAGTATCTTTTAGAAGCAGGTAAGTAAGCCCCCTTCCCCAAAAAGTTCCATATATCCAAAGATTTGACTTTGAGAAAACATCAAGAGGATTGCAAAAATGAATACATTGCAAAATTCACGGTCAAAAGCAAAATACACTTTCTCATAAAAACGAAGATAAAGGGCGTCTTAAGCTGCTATAGAAATTTGTTTCAATATGCTGTTCGATTTATATTTACTATACTATTTCAGATCGTTTCAGACAATCTTTCATGCATCAACTTGCCGCTTGTATTGACAGTATTTACAATAACAAATGCTTGTCATGTGCATAGTGGACAAATACGTATCGACCTTGCAAATGACTGATTAAATTGACGTACATTAAACAAAATGGTGGATATTGACAGAATTTCTATGATAAAAATGGTGGATATTGACATATTTGGCTAATAAAAATTGGTGGTAAATGCCAAAAATGCTATATTTGCAGAAGAAAATTAACGAACATGGAGAAAAACACAATATTATTTAAGCGCAAGATGTACGACCGATTGCTCAAATGGAAGAGGGAACGAAACGGTGAATCAGCCATTCTTATACAGGGAGCAAGACGAATTGGCAAATCTACGCTTGCAGAAGAATTTGCCCGTAATGAGTATGAGTCCTACATTCTCATTGACTTTGCCATTGCGCCGACAGAAGTACAGGAACTTTTTAATGATATATCAGACCTAAACTATATATTTCTTCGGCTGCAACTTATCTATCGTGTGCAGTTAATTGAACGCAAGTCTGTAATCATATTCGATGAGATACAAAAGGCTCCTTTGGCTCGTCAGGCTATCAAACATTTGGTTAAAGACCGTCGATACGACTATATCGAGACCGGCTCACTCATTACTGTTCACAAAAGCAGTATGGATATATTGTTGCCAAGTGAGGAAACGCGGGTTGATATGTTCCCAATGGACTATGAGGAGTTTCGATGGGCGTTAGGCGATACCGCCACGATACCATTGCTGCGTACGATGTTTGAAAAACGCATACCGTTAGGCGATGCCATTCATTGGAGAATGATGCGCGATTTTCGTTTGTATATGCTGGTTGGAGGCATGCCTAAGGCTGTTGCAGAGTATCTCAAAACGAATAATCTCGGAGCAGTCGATTTGATAAAGCGAGATATTGTTTCGCTGTACGAGGAGGATTTTTGGAAGTTGGATGATACGGGCAGAGCCGCCGCATTGTATGATGCCATACCAGCACAGTTGAGTAAGAATGCCTCGCGATATCAGATTTCAGCGGCCATACCGGGCGAAAGAGCAGAACGAGTTGCAAGCGTAGTCAAGATGATGAATGATTTCATGTCTGCCAATGTTGCATATCATTCCAATGATCCGAATGTCGGACTGGCTCTTACAATGGATAATGAACGTTTTAAGATATATACGTCCGATACCGGAATGTTTGTAACACTAGCCTTCAAGAACAAGGAGTTTACTGACAACATCATATATGAAAAGTTGCTGAATGACAAACTCAGTACTAATTTGGGTTATGTCTATGAGAATGTTATTGCGCAGATGTTGCGAGCTACGGGTAAACAATTGTTTTATCATACGATACCATTTGCAGACGGAAAGAAATATTATGAGGTGGATTTTCTAATATCGGATGGACATAAAGTGTCCCCAATTGAGGTGAAATCTTCTGGCTACAAATCGCATACATCGTTAGATGCCTTTTGTAATAAATTTTCCGACCGAGTTAAAAATAAATATATCATCTATACCAAAGACTTGAAACGAGAGCAAGGGATTGACTATATACCGGTGTATATGACAATGTTCTTGTAAGAAATGAGATGGCGCTAAATAAGACCGAACTCTTCGGAATTTCCGAAGAGTTCAAACCTAAGATAAAAATTCTTAGTTAAGAACCAATGATCTTTGAATGATTCATAAACTAACATATAATAATAGGGTGTTGTCTGCGGAGGAGAGAGCCGAATTCTGCAGGATATCAGACGAATATATAAACGAGTTTTCCGGGTATATTGAGGGCATACACCAACTTACGAAGGAGTATCATGTATCAGACAATTCGGATTACAATAAGATAACCAAGACGATAATAGATATTGAGACTTTTACCAATTATGCTTTTTGTGATTGTATTGTTCTGAACAAGTTGTTTGTTAGGGCGACAAATCCTTATGAAAAAAGTTTTGTTCGAGGGAAACTGAAAGTTCAACTCAATGAAAGCTTCAAAAGACTATACGGGTTCAAAAAAGGTTATAAGAATTCGTATTGCGCTCAGTTAGAAAAAATAATCACTATGTTTCCCGGGTTCAGAAGAGAGTATGACGAACTATTGTCGGATTTAGAGCAAATCTCGAAAGATCCCTGGTGGAAAGATGTGCGGGATGCAGAAGTACATATCAACATATCTAAGCTATATGAACTGCGGCACGAAGAAATAAATGAGAGCAAGGTTGTAATGGAGACTTGGCAACTAATAGAGTTATTTAATCGCATTAATCGTTTTATCTGCGGATTACATAGAGCCTATTTCAATTATATGACAGCGCAGTTTTTTCATTAAAATGGCTATATACCCTGCGTATAATAAGCTATAGGCATAGAACAACGAATTAGGGAACAGTGAAATATTTGCTCAATATTATATAGCAAATGGCTAAAAATACAAAAGATATTACAATGAATGAGGAGGAGAGACTTGCTGCTTTGAGACAAGATTTCTTTTCCTATTATCGTCGAATGAGAAGTAATCTGTTTTCGGATACAGAGATTGTGTATGAAACTAAACTAACACCTGAAATATTTGATTTAAAACTCCAACAACTGTCACAGGACAAGAAACAATCTGAGTTTGAAAATTTTGCGATTGCGGTAGCTTCTCGATTGATTACACCGAATATTAAACCGCAAACAGGTCCGGACGGTGGTGGTGATGGAAAAGTAGATGGGGAAACATATCCTGTTGATAAAGCAATATCGGATAAATGGTGGATGTCAGAAGGTAGTACTGGCGACCAGAAATGGGCTATCGCTATCAGCGTTCAAAAGAGTTGGCAGAGTAAAGTTGAAGCTGATGTAAAGAAAGCGGTGGAGACCAAACGCGGATATACCAAATTGCTTTATTTTACCAACCAAAAAATAAAATCCAGTTCACGGCAAGCTAAAGAAGATGAATTGGCGCAGCAGTATGGAATATCTATAAGCATATTTGATGGAAAGTGGTTCTCTTTTGCAGTATTTGAACAAGGTTGTTTGGATGTTGCCATTGAAAAATTGAATTTTTCCGATGAGTACCGTAAAAAGACTATAAAAATAGGTCCTAACGATAAAGAGCGGGAGGCGGAATTAAATAAGATAGAAGACGATCTTATTAAGCATACAGTCGCGGACTTCGATGCGGATTATGTAAATGATCTTTTGAAGACTTGTATTTTAAGTCGAGGGTTAGAGAGACCTCGAATGGAAACTGAGGGGAGATTCAATCGTGCTTTAAGAGAAGCAAAAAATCATGGTACATCCATACAAACATTTAATATTATTTACAACCATGCATGGACTTCATTTTTCTGGTTCCATGATGTTGAAGCTACCTATTCAGACTATTTGAAGTTAAAGGATTATACAAAAGAACATCCGACCGTACATACAATAGAGTGGCTGACCAATATCCTTACTAATCTTGAAAATGTAATATCATTGGGACTGTTTGACACAAATAAGTTTGCCATTGAGGTACAATTTATCAAGGAATTAAGACAGTACCCCAAATTATCTCAACCATGTCAGTTGTTTTTAGACTTATACATATCTGAGCATAGATTATTCCAATTGATTAATCGAAATGAGGATTTAACGGACGAATTACAGACACTAACATCCCTCATAGAGCAATGTGCTAATTATCCTGATATTAGTTTTAATGCACAATCACGGATCGTTGAGTTGCTGGGACGAGTAATATCAGATAATCCAGAATTTGAGCGACTCGTTGATAAGATTGCAGACATATCTTCCAAAAGAGAGTCAGAGGTTCAGGGTGCTATGACACATTTTACTCGTGCTAACGCCTTAATGGAAAAAGGAAACTATGTATCTGCTATCAAACATTTGGGGCATTGCGTACAATCTTTTCTTAAAGAAGGATGTGAAGAGGAATACATCAAGTCTTGCTGCAATATGGGGTTGGCATTATATCGTCTGGAACTGCCATATAGTGCCGAGGCCTATTTGGTAAAAACCGCATCATTCCTTGTTCGGGATTTCTATGAACATGGAGCAATCCCTCATTTCCTAATTACCGTTCTTTCAACGCTGTGTGAGATTGAGTTGATGCTTGGTAGATTAGTGATGTACTTGAATTGGCGAGAATTACTTTTTATTATTTCTCGCAATGGACAAGAGTTCGAGAACAAGGAATTTGTAGAACGAGACACAATAGCAGATGGTGGTTGGGCCTGCCGTTTTGCGATGGCTGATATGGGTAATCCTGAATTCTCTATACTTCCTGATATCCTTGATAGATGTGATATGCCTCTTTCTGCTAATTATCTGAAATATGCCCTTGGGTATACTAATGAAGTAGATGAGCATTTTACAGAACTTATAACTGCTGGTAATTGGCATGATTTATTGCTTAAACAACCTATTCATGAACAATTTTGGGGAGAATTATCCATAGCTACTGACAGCCCGACAAGACTCTCAACACTAGCCAACAACTGTAGATTCTATGTAACATATGATAACAGCATTCAGAACCAATTAGTCGCAGAAACTTTCTTAGCATCTGTGGAAACTATGCTGGCAACATTTGCCAACATAGAATTGGTTATTCTGCATCCAGAGATACAAATCCATATAAAGGAGACAAAAGAGGATTCATCACTATGTAAAGGAGATACAAATACAGAGTACATCTTTTATGTGAATCATGAGACTTTAACAGATCTTGTCTATTGGAATTGCTTCGTTTACTTTATCGGATTCTTTATGTCTTATAACACTGTCTCCAAAGATAATGTTAAAAAGTTGTTGGAAGAACGACAAAAGAGTGAAAAGATAATGGATCGGGTATCTTCATTGATGCAACTGAACAGGTCTGTATATTTTGTTATTGGCGATAATTTTAAGTATTCTATTAGCAAATGGCAGAATGTAAATGATAAGATTTATCCATGCTTAATAACCAGAGGTGCTGTAAAGCCTCTTAAACACCATAAATCACAGCAACAAACTATGTCTGTCTATAGTGTATCATCCAATATGCAGTGGTGGGATAATGCCAAATGGTCAGGGATAGGATTTATTTACGACAGAAATACGGAATCTCTGCCCGTTCTTGCACTCTTATTTAAGGATATTGAAGAAGGGAAAAAGATAATAAGGGAATGGAAATCAAACATAGGGCAAGGAAAATCCGAAATAGAAATACAGATAATAAAAGGTATAAATAAGAATCATCCGACTTGGTATCGTGTATGTGTAGCTCCTGTAGTACTGATGGCAGATAGATATGATGGACGTTATGTAAGTATAATGTGCAGAAAACATACAATGACTCCAAATGATACAAGGAATCTGGATGCATTTGAACAGATATATTCTCGTTTTGGCAAATGTCATATCGTTACGGCGTTAATTAGTAATGATGTTAATCAACTTATAAGGTCTATTGACTTCAAAGAGTCAATAGAATTGAAAGTTATTATAAAGGACGCATGGCAAGTGTCTACTATGGATAGTACATGTAACGCATTGGAATGGGACGATGAACCGATAATCCCAGAAAAAGAAAGTAAAACAGCCCCAGTTCTAGCATTACTAGAGAATTTACGAGAAATACGGTCTAAACAATAATGAGATTTTGTGTTTTACAGGCAAATAAAGGCTTGTGAATTTTATTTCCCACATAATAGAGACTAATCAGTTGGACAAAGATTGCGTTCCTGCTTGCAGATAAGGTGGCAAAGTTCCTGACATCGTGAGACTGTCGGGGTATTAGGCTATTATATCTGATATTAATTATATTTACTTTATAATCAATGATATAAATGTATTTCATAAAGCGTTAAGTAACAAAATAGTACTAAATGCTTTTACTATCCAATTAGCGCGTGGAAGCGGACAGTTTATGGCAGGTCAAAGGAGCAGATTGCTTAAAAAAGGTATTCCGCGATGGGTAGACTATACAAGATAAGGGAAAACGGAAAGGCAAGGATTCAGTCGTTGGGCTGCTTCCTGCCTTTTCTTTGTATGCTCGGCATGAGTATTAGCTAACGGGTGCAAGTCCCCAATGAGCCCTAATAGCGGGAATCATACAGCCAATAGCAAGGGTGTCCATCGCGAGTTGGAATCTGAAAGAAGCTGGCGGCAAACATCTGGTCTGACGAACAGAAACTTCATATAAGGCATAAGACTGTGGGTAAGGTTGCAAAGCAAACCAAAGCCCTATAGCTATTCGGAACAGTCAATGTAAATGGAGCAGACATAAGATTGAAAGTTAATACCCTTATCCGAGGAGGTCTCACGGACGCATGAGAATAGTGAAAAAAATCGAAATCAGCGGAGTAAAGCTTGCCGTGAGAAGTCAGCAGATGTCATAGTAGCAAACGTGTCGATAAGTTTGTGAAGGACAGAACTTTATTTAAACGATAATAATTGAAAACTACCGTATGTTGGAACGAATGCACAAAACTGGAACTGAAGTTTTAGGCTGCCCTCAGAGAGCTAAGACGGAATCTGAATGGTATGTGGGAGCGCAGACCTGCATATGGATGGTTGAAGACAATGTCGTGGAAGTACCATTTGACAGAGAGCATCTTCTGGAAGTTATTCTTTCACCCGAGAATCTGAATAAGGCTTATAAGATTGTAATCAGAAACAAAGGGTGTGGCGGTATCGACAAGATGTCATGTGACGAACTTTTCCCATGGCTCCTCGCCAACAAGAAAAGCTTGATATACTCTCTGCTTGACGGCAGTTACCGTCCCAACCCTGTCCTTAGAGTGGAAATCCCCAAGGATAACGGCAAGATGCGACAGTTAGGAATACCGACCGTTGTAGACCGACTGATACAGCAAGCCATCACCCAAGTACTAACCCCCATCTACGAAGCTCAATTTAGCCGAAGTAGTTTCGGTTTCCGTCCGAGACGTGGCTGCCATGATGCATTACGCAGAGCGAAAGACATCGTCAATTCAGGCTACAAATATGTAGTAGACCTTGACCTCGAGCGATTCTTCGATACCGTATGCCACAGTCGTCTGATAGAAATACTGAGCCGTACAATAAAGGATGGAAGAGTGGTGAGTCTTATACACAAATATCTCCGCAGCGGAATCCTGAATCATGGTATGTTTGAGGCGAGCAACGAAGGCACTCCTCAAGGTGGTCCTTTAAGTCCCCTGTTAAGTAATATCATGCTTAATGAACTTGACAAGGAACTAACCCTACGAGGTCATCTCTTTGTTCGGTATGCTGATGATTCAATGATATTCTGCCGAAGTAAAAGTGCGGCGAAACAAACCAAGGAGTCTATTACCCGATTTATAGAGGGTAAACTTCATCTTAGAGTAAACAAGGAAAAGACAACCGTCTCATATGTCAAAGGTGTCAAATACTTAGGTTATTCCTTTTATAATTCCAAAGGTAAATTTGAATTATGTGTACACCCCAAATCCAAAGTCAAGATGCAGCTCCGTTTGAAAGAGCTGACAGGTCGTAGCAATGGAATGGGTTATGAACGTAGAAAACAAACACTTAAGGAATATATAAGAGGCTGGATATGTTATTACCACCTTGCCAACATGAAACGTCTTCTCCTTGAAACAGATGAATGGTTACGACGTCGCATACGAATGTGTATATGGAAATCTTGGAAAAACCCTAAGACGAGAATATCAAATCTGATTCGATGTGGAATCCCTAAGAGGAAAGCCCATGAATGGGGTTATACTCGACTGGGGTACTGGCGTATGGCTGACAGTTGGATAACACACAGTTCTATGACTAACGAACGACTAAAAATTGCCGGGTATCCAACCCTTTATGGCGA
>OGRJ01002478.1_pt1 | contig 13287 bp, 10 predicted proteins | sample 1553411 | NCBI WGS metagenome assembly OGRJ01 (sample SAMEA2580084, study PRJEB22360) | human gut metagenome | biome: human gut; feature: human-associated habitat; material: faeces | place: Denmark | collected 2008/2010
AGCGATCAAGAGATCTGTTAAAAGTGGTCTTGGCATTACAATTATTTCAAGACTTGCGGCCGCAGATGAGATCCAGGCAGGAGAAGTTTTGGAATTCCCGTTTTCACAGGATGGCAGCGGTCGAAACCTGAATCTTGTATATAATAAGAACTACAAACTTCCGGCAGCGGCTGAACATGTGAGAAAATTGATTATAGAAAAGTATGAATTGAAGAAGCAGTCTTTACAATAGAAAGTATGAATGATAGAATTTATCTATGTACGCATTTTTTGCGGCAGGTAACATGTTAAATGCAAAGTATAAGTTGGGGATAAACAATGAATAAAGAAAAAGTAAGACTGACACAGTATGCAAAAACTTCCGGGTGAGCCGCTAAAGTAGGTCCGGAGACCCTTGCCCAGGTTCTGGGTAAGTTACCGAAATTTGAAGATGAAAATTTGATCGTCGGAATCGAGACATCAGATGATGCTGCGATTTATAAGGTTACAGATGATATTGCGATGATCCAGACCGTGGATTTTTTTACGCCGATCGTGGATGATCCGTATATGTTTGGCCAGATTGCAGCAGCAAACTCGCTCAGTGATGTTTACGCAATGGGAGGAGAGCCGAAGGTAGCACTTAATATCGTAGGATTTCCGAATTGTCTTGATCCACAGATCTTAGGAGATATTCTTGCCGGTGGAGCCGATAAGGTAAAAGAGGCAGGAGCTGTTCTGGTTGGTGGACATACAGTACAGGATGATGAGCCGAAGTACGGTCTGTGTGTGTCAGGCTTCGTGCATCCGGATAAGATTTTCAAAAATTATGGCTGTCGTCCGGGGGATGTGCTTGTGCTGACGAAGCAGATCGGAAGCGGTATCGTAAATACAGCGATCAAAGCCGATATGGCTTCTCCTGAGGCAATCAGAGAGGCACAGAAGGTAATGGCGTCTCTGAATAAAAAAGGAAAACAGGCAGTGGAAAAATACGATGTCAGTGCATGTACGGATATTACAGGTTTTGGACTTTTGGGGCATTGCGTGGAGATGGCATCAGCAAGTGATGTAACCTTTGAAATCAACGTGACAGATATTGCGTATCTGACAGATGCCATTGATTATGCCAAAATGGGGCTGATTCCGGCAGGAGCGTATAAAAACCGCGGCTATTCGATCGGTAAAGTAGAGTCCGGTTCTGTGGCAGAACACTATCTGGACCTTCTCTATGACCCGCAGACATCCGGCGGGCTGCTCATTAGTGTGGCAGAAAAGGATGTAAAACCGATGTTGGAGGACTTTAAAGCAGCGAATATGGATACAACCGTATCAATTATCGGTAAGGTTGCACCAAAGAGCGATAAATTAATCCGACTGTTCTAGAAAGGAAAAGAAAGATGAATAAAAATATGTTGTACCGCAGTATACCGAAGGTTGACATACTGTTGGAAGAGGAAGAAATAAAGGAGCTGATCTTACGTTACAGCAGAGAGACGGTTATGGAAGCTGTGCATACAGAGATAGATAAGCTGAGAGCATATATTGGCCGGTGTGAAGAGGAAGAAGAAGGAAGGCGTCAGATCGAGCTGCTGACAAGTCATATCAGACGGTCGGTAGAGGCTATGCATACGCCAAATATGCGTATGGTGATCAACGGTACGGGAACAATCCTCCACACGAACCTGGGGCGCGCTCCCATTGGGGTAGAACATATGAAGCGGGTAGCCGAGATCGCGACCGGATATTCGAATCTGGAATATAATCTTGAGGCAGGTAAACGTGGAGAACGTTATTCCCATTTTGAGAAGCTTCTCTGTAAAATCACCGGTGCTGAGGCTGCAATGGCGGTAAATAATAATGCGGCTTCTGTGATGCTTATTTTAAGCTCGCTGGCAAAGGGCGGAGAGGTTGTAGTTTCCCGTGGAGAGCTGGTAGAAATCGGTGGAAAATTCCGAATCCCGGATGTGATGGAACAAAGCGGAGCCACACTTGTGGAAGTAGGAACTACGAATAAAACGCACTATAGTGATTACGAAGAAGCGATCACAGAAGAGACGAAAGCTCTTTTAAAAGTGCATACGAGTAACTACAGAATCGTTGGCTTTACGGATACGGTGGATATTGATGCATTGATTCCGCTGGCGAAGGAATACGATCTTCCGGTGATTGAGGATCTGGGGAGCGGTGTGCTTGTAGACCTTGCAAAATACGGTCTGACCCATGAACCTACTGTACAGGAATCCATTGCCAAAGGTGCGGATGTGGTATGCTTTAGCGGCGATAAGCTGCTTGGAGGTCCACAGGCCGGAATCATTATCGGGAAAAAGAAATACATTGACAAGATGAAAAAAAATCAGCTGACACGTGCGCTTCGAATTGATAAATTCACAGCGGCGACACTGGAACTAGTCCTTCAGGAATATTTATCCGAAGAAAAGGCGATTCAGAATATACCGGTTCTTCGTATGATCACAAAATCGTTGGAAGAGGTAACTGCGGATGCCAGAAGCTTAAGCCGAATGCTGAACAGGGCAAAACTTCCGGCAAGTATTAAGACGGAGCCGTGTGAGTCACAGATTGGCGGCGGTTCACTTCCGCTGGAGCGGATTCCGAGCATGGCGGTTGCGATGAGACCGGAGAAAATAAGTGTCGCAGAATTGGAGATGCGTATGCGTCATCTTCCGATTCCGGTCATTCCAAGAACAGCCAATGACACCGTTTTGATCGATGTGCGGACCGTGGATAAGAGTCAGTTTCGAAAGATTACTGACCAGTTTGTAGAGTATGCGGTCATGGAAGAAGACAGCAAGGTAGAAGGACGTTAGGAGCAAAGAAAGATGAAAAACATTATTATCGGTACTGCCGGACATATCGATCACGGGAAGACAACACTTATCCGGGCGTTGACCGGAAGAAATACAGATCGGTGGGAAGAAGAGCAGAGAAGAGGAATTACGATTGATCTTGGGTTTACCTATTTTGACCTGCCTACGGGAGACCGGGCTGGAATTATAGATGTGCCGGGGCATGAGAAATTTATCAATAACATGGTTGCCGGTGTGGTAGGTATGGATCTGGTTCTTTTGGTTATTGCAGCAGATGAGGGGATTATGCCGCAGACAAGAGAACATATGGATATTTTAAGTCTTCTTGGGATTGAGAAAAGTATTATTGTATTAAATAAATGTGACTTAGTTGATGAAGAGTGGCTGGAACTTGTAGAAGAAGAAGTCAGAGAAGAACTGGCGGGTACTTTTCTTGAGCATGCGCCGGTTGTGAAAGTATCAGCGGCTACAGGGGAAGGGATTGCGGAACTTGTAGATGAGATTGTGCAGCTTACTTCCGATGATGTGACAGCCAAAGATACAAGCACCATCCCAAGGCTGCCCATTGACCGTGCCTTCAGTCTGTCTGGATTTGGAACGGTGATAACGGGAACACTTGTGTCGGGAACCATTTCCAAAGAGGATGCACTGGAAATGTATCCGATCGGGAAAGAGTGTAAGATACGAAGTATTCAAGTACACGGAGAGGATAAGAAAGAGTGTTATGCGGGACAGCGTGTGGCGATCAACCTTTCGAATGTGAAGAAACATGAGATTAAGAGAGGGTGTGTGCTTGCGCCTCCAAACAGTATGAGAAATACGGATCTTCTGGATGTAAAATTGTCGGTGCTTGATTCCTCTATGCGAGTGCTGACCAATCATTCCAGACTTCATTTCTTTACCGGGACAAGTGAAATCTTGTGTCGTGCGGTGCTTCTTGACAAAGAGGAGATCGGACCGGGCGAGAGCGGTTATGTGCAGCTTCGCCTGGAAGAGGAAATTGCGGTAAGACGTGGGGATAAATTTGTAGTTCGTTTCTATTCACCGATGGAAACGATCGGCGGAGGTGTTGTACTGGAACCGAATCCGGGAATTAAGAAGCGGTTCCAGCCACAGGTTATTGAGGAACTGAAGCGAAAAGAATCTGGTTCTTCCGCAGATGTTATCGAGCTTCACGTGCGGGAACATGCGGATACACTGATCACACTTTCAGAGCTTGCCAAACTGACCGCGCTTTCTATGGAGGAAGTGCAAAAGGATGTAGAAGAACTGCGAGAGCAAAAGCTGGTAGATACATTTGCCATGAGAAAAGATACGTATGTGTGGCATGCGGATTCTAAACGGGCAGCAGTTCATACGCTGAAAAATGCGCTGAGGACATTTGAAGAAAAGTATCCGTACCGGTATGGAATGAAAAAAGCGGAAGTTCAGATGACGTATTTTAAGAAAGTGAAACCGAATGTATTTGACAAAATTGTGGAACTTCTGGAAGAGGAAGGCGAGATTAAGCGAACGGAGGAGTTCCTTGGTACACCGGAGTTTGAGATCTGTAAAGATGCAGTGTATGAACGTGTATCGCGCAAGATTCTTGCCACATTGAAGAACGCAAAATATGACTTTGTCCGCTACTCTGAGATTGAATTTCAGGGGAAAGACGGAGCGGTGTCAGACGATATATTGAATATTTTATTAGAGGAAAAAGAGGTTGTAAAGGTTACGGATGACATGTATACACTGACCGCCTATATGGAAGAGGCAAAGACAGTCATTCAGACCAAATTAAAGGAAGAGGGACTTATTACGATTGCTCAGGTGAGAGATATCTTCGGGACGAGCAGGAAGAGCGCAAAACCGATACTGGAATATATGGACAGTATTAAAGTGACAAAGAAAACCGGAGCAGAGAGTGAGAGGGTGGCATACTAATGAATTTGAAGCAGTTGGAGGCTTTTGTACAGGTTGCGGAGGGAGGCAGCTTTTCAAAGGCAGCAAAAGAATTGTTTTTGACACAGCCCACGATCAGTTCTCATATTTCTTCACTGGAGAGAGAACTGAATGCAAGGCTGTTTGTGAGAAATACCAAAGAGGTAAGTCTGTCGGAAGATGGAATTAAATTATACAAATACGCGAAGCAGATGCTGGATCTTCAGCGGGAAATTGAAGTTACTTTCGGAATGGATGAGGAAGGGGAGTCACATGCGGTGACTATAGCGGCTTCCACGATTCCGGCACAGTATCTTCTTCCGGAGGTGTTAACAAGATTTAGCGAAAGATATCCGCAGGAGCAGATTCGGATTCAAGAGACGGACAGTAGTAAAGTAGTCATGCAGATTGTGGATCATCGGGTAGATATCGGGTTTACCGGAACGGTACTGGAAAAGAAGCATTGTAAATATATTCCGTTTTATAAGGATGAGCTTGTGATCATCACGCCGAATACGCCGAAGTATCAGGAATTGGCGCAAGGAAATAAAGAAGATATTTCATGGATTAAGAAAGAACATGTAATCATGAGAGAAGAAGGTTCCGGTACAAGAAAAGAGGCGGAGCTTCAGCTAAAAGGAGCCGGTGTGAAATTTGCAGGTCTTGATATCATTGCAAGCATTGAGAACCAGGAGACAATCAAAAAATCTGTCCGGCAGGGGATGGGAATTTCGGTGCTGTCTAAGCTTGCAACGGCTGATGAAGTGGCAAATGGCGAGATTCTTGCGTTCCCGATTCCAAATAGTGATGAGGGGCGTGACATCAACCTTGTTTATAACAAAAACTACCAGATGACAAGGAGTGCGGAACGATTTATTAAGGTGGTAAAAGAAGTTTACAATATACCCAGATAAGAGAAGGGTAACTGGAGAAAAAGAAACGCCATATATAGGAAATATCTATAAGTGGCGTTTTTTATTTGCTATTTCAATTAGACGAAAAAGCGAATAACGACTATACTAATAACAGTGGATAGATAAAAGATTCACAGATTTGAGAGGGAAAAATATGATTTATCTGGATAATGCTGCTACAACGATGCATAAACCGAAAGAAGTCATCGATGCAGTTGTCTGCGCTATGAGTTCCATGGGCAATGCAGGACGCGGGGCAAATGAAGCGTCTTTGAGTGCATCAAGAATCATTTATGATACAAGAGAGAAGCTTTGCCGGTTTTTCCATGGGGAAAATCCGAGACAGATTGTGTTTACTAATAATTCGACGGAGAGTCTTAATATTGCGATCAAAGGCTTGTTAAATCCGGGAGATCACGTGATCACTACGATGCTGGAGCACAATTCGGTGCTTCGTCCTTTATATGAAATGAAGGAAAAGGGTGTAGAGCTTACAATCATAGAGAGTGATAAAAAAGGAAGGTTCTGTCTGGAAGATATGGAATCAGCGATCAGGCAGAATACAAGAATGATCGTCTGCACCAACGGTTCCAACCTTACGGGAAATTATGTTCCGTTAAAGCCGGTTGGAGAGCTTGCTAAGAAGCACGGGCTCTTATTTGTAGTTGACGCTTCTCAGACGGCAGGTGTATTTCCGATAGATGTGCAGGACATGATGATAGATGTGCTGTGTTTTACAGGACATAAAGGGCTTCTGGGACCGCAGGGTACCGGGGGAATGTACGTAAAAGAGGGAATTAAGATCAGACCGCTGAAAACAGGTGGAAGCGGTGTTCAGACATATAGCAAGACACATCCGGCAGAAATGCCTACTGCCTTAGAGGCAGGGACCCTGAATGGACATGGAATCGCAGGCCTTCATGCGGCCATGTCATACCTGGAAGAAACGGGCGTGGATCATATCCGCGCCCGGGAACAGGAACTGATGTGGAGGTTCTATGAAGGGGTGAAGGATATACCGGAGATTACCATATATGGAGATTTCAGCACAAAAGAGCGATGTGCCATTGTGACGCTGAATATTGGTGAGTATGATTCTTCAGAAGTGAGTGATGCGCTTCTTACAGAATATAGTATTTCTACGAGACCGGGAGGACATTGTGCGCCGCTAATGCACGAAGCGCTCGGAACTGTAGAACAGGGGGCAGTGAGATTTAGTTTCTCGCATTATAACACGGAAGAAGAAGTGGACACGGCGATTGAGGCGGTCCGTGAACTCGCTAAGGATGAGGAATAGTTATCTTTAGTACAATGAGAGAAGACAGTAGGAGGAAAGAACATGAACTTATCAGATTCAAAAAAGAAGCTGGCGTTAGCCGGCGCAGTGTGTGGAATCGTAGCGGCAATTCTCGCGCTTTTAGGTAACCCGGCCAATATGGCATTTTGTATTGCATGTTTTATTCGTGATACAGCAGGAGCGTTTGGAATGCATCAGGCAGAAGTCGTGCAGTATGCAAGACCGGAAATCATCGGTCTCGTGCTTGGAGCATTTTTAATTTCTGTAGCAACAAAGGAATATCGTTCTACAGCAGGTTCGTCACCGATGATCCGTTTTGTATTAGGCGTGATCATTATGATCGGGGCACTTGTATTCCTTGGATGTCCGCTGCGTATGATTATTCGTATGTCAGCAGGCGACATGAATGCGTGGGTGGCACTTGTTGGATTTATTCTTGGTATCGCTACAGGCGTGTTTGCCCTTAAGAAAGGCTTCAGCCTTGGAAGAGCGCACGTAACTAACAAAGCAAATGGAGCAGTTCTTCCGGTGATCGTAACAGGTATCCTTGTGGTGGCACTTTGTACCTCCCTCCTGAAAGTGAGCCAGGCAGGTCCTGGAAGTATGCACGCTCCAGTTATCGCATCATTGATCGGCGGTCTGGTTTTTGGAGCTTTTGCTCAGAAATCAAGAATGTGTTTTGCAGGAAGTATGCGTGACATTATTTTGATGAAGAACTTTGATCTGTTCTCAGTAATCGCAGGTTTATTTGTAGTAATGCTTGTGTTTAATCTGGCAACAGGACGTTTTGTCTTTGGGTTCAATACACCGGGCATTATTGCTCACTCTGAGCATCTGTGGAATATCTTGGGTATGTATACAGTCGGATTCGCGGCAGTTCTGGCAGGCGGGTGTCCTCTTCGTCAGTTAATCCTTGCAGGACAGGGATCTTCTGATGCAGCAGTAACTGTAGTCGGAATGTTTGTAGGTGGCGCACTCTGCCATAACCTTGGTCTTGCAGCAAGCGGCACAGCTCTCAATCCTGAGACAAAAGAACTTGTAGCAGGAGCAGTTCCGTTAAATGGAAAAGTGGCTTGTATTATCTGTATTGTAGTATGCTTTATCATTGCATTTACATGTAAGAGAGAAGAAGCAAAATAAAGACAACATCATTTGGAAAATAAGGATTGAAAAAACTGGTTTATCATAGTATCCTAGGAAAGAAGGTAAATAAATATGAAGGAAGTAGACGCAAGAGGTCTTTCTTGTCCGGAACCGTTAATGCTGACAGCAAATGCGCTCAAAGGAGCTACAGAGACTGTGAAGGTACTGGTTACAGAACCACATCAGAAAATGAACGTTGAGAAATTTGCTAAAGATCATGGCAAAACACCAACATCTACGGAGAAGGACGGATACTTCGAAGTTGTGATCGAGTAGAGACATGAGAAAAAAAGAATTGAAATTAGTCGTAACATTTCATACGACAGCAGATGCTATGGCTATGGAGAAGGCTTGTAAAGAGCAGAATGTTCCGGGCCGTATCATACCGGTGCCAAGAACTATTTCCGCAGGATGCGGACTGGCGTGGTGCGCAGCTCTCGAAGAGAGAGAAGAAATTGCAGCCATGATGAAGAAGGCAGGTATTGAAGAAGAAGACATGCACGAATGCATGGTATAAGAAAAAAGAAAAAGACGGACACTTTGAATCAAAACGAAGTGTCCGTCTTTTTAGGTTCAGGCATTATGCGCATATTAAACTCCTTCAACAAATGTTCGTAAAACATGTGGTAATAGCTTGCTGCTGTATTCTGCCAATGAATATTTGCCTTTGAATAGTGCCCAGTCATAGATGATAGCCCGTTCATACAGAGCATATATTTTCATCAATTCTTCGGCGGTGGAAGTGTCTTTGAATTCACCGCTTTTAATGCCGTCATCGATAATTTCTGTCAGCCATTTGAAATAAAACCGTTTCTTGTCAGCTAGAGATTTTTTGTCTTTTGTAATAAGCTGTGACGAATACAGATAGGCGATGAGGTGTCGGTCTATTGTTTCCTCGATCATCTGAAATAATTCACGGTTTAAAAAAAAGAGCTTATCACTGGCGGAAAGGTTGGGATCGATAGTCCCTGCAAGCTCTTCGTATTTTTCATCAAAGAGATAAGACAGGGAGTTCAGAAGAGCCTCTTTACCTTTGAAATAGTGATAAAAAGTACCTTTTGATGTCTTTGAGGCGGAAATAATATCCTCTACGGTTGTCTGGTCATATCCTTTTTTGTGAAACAGGTTCCACGCAGCCTTCACGATGCGGCTTTTGGTGGATTGCCGTTTTCGTGGCATTGTCATCATTCCTTTCCAAGCTGTAAATAATATATAAGTAATAAGATATATGGATGATAATAATAGAAGCGGATTATGAAATAACCCGCTTCTATGACATTATAGTTTTACTGAATCAACAAATATTCAGACTAACCTACCTGGAAACCATATTTCAATGGATCTGTAGGATCGATCAGGTATGTAGCAACACCTGTCAGATAGCAGCTTCCTGTGATCATTGGGATAACAGCATCAAAGTCAGCAACTTTTGTTGTCTCTTTGATTACACCCTTGAAGAGACTGCCGATAAAGCTTTCATAAACGAATTCTTCGCCGACTTTGATCTCTCCCCAGTGATGAAGAGTAGCAAGCTTAGCACTTGTACCTGTTCCGCAAGGTGAACGGTCAGCCATGTAATCGCCAAAGATAACTACGTTTCTCATATTAGCTTTGTCTGGGTTTGGTGTTGGTCCGTAGAATTCTACAAGGTCAACAGTGTCAATGTCAAGCAGAGGATGTTTTACAGGGATTGTCTTATTAATCTCATCTAACATCTTCATACCAAGATCTGTATATGCAGGAACAGATTTTGCATTGATCTCACCAAGATCCAGCTTTGTTGTATCAACTAATGCGAAGAAGCTTCCGCCGAAGGAAATTGTAAATTCGATCTCTTTTCCATCAACAGTAACTTTCTGATTCTCTTTGTAAACGAATGCAGGAACGTTTGTTAATGTAACATGTTCTACTTTTCCGTCTTTTACAAGAGCTGTTGTACGAATCAGGCCTGCAGGAGCATCAAGAACAACTTCGTTCTCACCCTCGTGCATTTCTTTTAATCCGGACTCAAGAATAACAGTAACAGCACCGATTGTACAGTGTCCGCACATGTTCAGGTATCCGCCTGTATCCATGAACATTACACCGAAGTCAGCTTCTGGATTAACCGGCTCACATAAGAAAGCACCGAACATGTCGTGGTGTCCTCTTGGCTCAAACATGAGAGCTGTACGAACCTTATCGTAATTCTCTTCCATCCATTTTTTCTTCTCGATCATTGTGGTGCCTTCTGGTTCTGGGAATCCCCCGATAACGATACGACAGAATTCTCCAACGGTATGAGCATCTACAACCTGAAGAGCTGCTTCAAACCGATCGAAGTTAACGTTAGCTTTTAACTCCATAATAATTACCTCCTTTTAAGATAAAAATTTAACCATAGATAAAATCTATAAGTTTTTATAAAAACACATTGAAAACCCCCATGTTTTCTTTGTGCCTTTTTCTATAACACAAGGTATTGTGGTTTAATAACGATACAAAATTAACAATTAGACCACGTTCTAGTATTGCGTTTAATTCACTACTCTTATTATGTATGAAAAGCCTTGAAAAGTCAATGTTTTTTTGGTATTATAAAAATAAATAAAAACGCCTAAAAACGCTTGAAATCTCAAAAAAGATATGTTATGGTATTTAGAGTGAAAAAGAGTATATGGGGGTAGATGGGTGACTGGTGTGCCTCCTAGTCTTCAAAACTAGTGTTGGGCGTTAAGAGCGTCCTGGGTGGGTTCGATTCCCACATGCCCTCGCCAAAAAAGAAATGTTTCACGTTAAAAAAATGGCAAAGCCATTTATAGATAAAATTAATAAATGAATTTCAGAAGATAAGAATAGATTATCCGGATTAATATAAGAATAAGTGAACGAACGGAGTCAAGTTTCGTTTTTTACTTATATAAAAAAGAAAAGGAGAAATGTGTCATGGGAAATGTACAGATTTTATTACGTCAGCACGTAGGCGCACCTTGTGCACCGTGTGTTGAAGTTGGGGCAGATGTAAAAAAAGGTACACTCATTGCTACACCAACAGGACTTGGAGCAAATATTTTTTCAAGTGTTTATGGTAAAGTGGCAGAGATTACAGAGGACAGAATCATCATTGAGCCGGCAGATGAGCAGCCGGATGAGTTTGTTCCGATTGATGTACCGGAAGATGCTTCTAAGCTTGACATGGTAAAAGCGGCTGGAATTGTTGGTATGGGAGGCGCTGGATTCCCGACAGGAATAAAACTGGGAATTGACTTGTCTGCAACAGAGATGGGAGAGATGGATGCTGAGATCAATCCGGAACTTCCGGCGGACTTTAAAATTGAGCACGGATATATTTTGATTAATGCGGCTGAGTGTGAGCCGGGATTAGAGCACAATATCAGACAGATCGAAGAGCAGTGTGACAAAGTGATCACAGGTATTAAATACAGCATGGAGATCGCGAAAGCTGATAAGTGTATTATCGCTATCAAGAAGAAAAATCAGAAAGCAATCAAGACTTTGCAGGCAGCTCTTGCAAATGAGCCGGATATTACAATGCACCTTCTTCCGGATATTTATCCAATGGGAGAAGAGCGTGCGGTAGTAAGAGAGTGTCTTGGTGTAAATCTTACACCGGTTCAGCTTCCTTCTGCAGCAAGAAGCGTGGTACTTAACCTTGAAACTGTTGCAAGAATCGCAGAGGCAATTGATGAGAAGAGACCATGTATCACAAAGAACTTAACAGTTCGTGGTAAAATAAATGGCGGAAACGCAGCGCATGTATTCATGGACGTTCCGGTTGGCGTAAGCGTTGGTGAAATGATCGAAAGAGCAGGCGGAATCGACGGAGAATATGGCGAAATCATCATGGGTGGAGCCTTTACAGGTAAATCTACAGAGCTTGATGCACCGATCACAAAGACAACAGGTGGTATTATCGTTACTGTAGAGTTCCCGGATCTTCACGGAGCAAAAATGGGTATTCTTGTATGTGCCTGCGGTGGTTCCGAAGATCGTATGCGCGAGATCGCTAAGAAGATGAATGCAGAAGTCGTATCTGTTGCAAGATGTAAACAGGCGATTGAGACAAAGCCAGGGGCACCGCTTAAGTGCTTAAGACCTGGTAACTGTCCGGGACAGGTTAAGAACAACATGCAGTTCAAGAAAGATGGATGTGAGTATATCATTATCGGTAACTGCTCAGATTGTTCTAACACAGTTATGGCATCCGGTCCGAAGATGGGACTGAAAGTATTCCATCAGACTGACCATGCTATGAGAAGCGTGGGTCACGCTCTTTACAGAACTTTAAGAGTGTCCAAACAGGTAAGTCAGGATATTGATTTTTAATAGAACCTGATAGTTATGGTATTACTGTCATAGAGGGTAAGGGCGGCTGGTCCCCGATCCCGCCGCCTTTCTTATAAGTAAAGCGAGAGGTATTCTTTCACCTGATATGACTGTATATATACAAATTTACCGTACAATAACGTGTCGGTACATTTTTACCACAATAAGGAGGGAAAACAATATGTCAATCACAGCTGAAACAGCTAAAGAACATGCTCATGATCCTGCGGTATTATGTTGTAGAGCCGAAGCTGGTATTACAATTGAACCAGCAAATCTGGAAGATCCAGCGATCTTTGATGATTTGGTAGATTCAGGATTATTGAACCTGGATGGTTGCTTAACCATCGAAGAAGTTTTGGGAGCAAAACTTACAAAAACTTGTGATTCTCTTGCACCGTTGACAGCAGATGTACTTGACGGGGTGAACGCAGTAAGCGCTCCAGCAGCAGAGGAAGAGGTAGTAGAGGAAGTAGAAGCACCAGCAGCACCGGTAGCAGCAGCGCCAGTAGCAGCAGGTGGAACATTAAAGATCCACATCGGAGAAGGAAAAGACATTGATCTTGAAATTCCGGTTGGAGCACTTGGAACAGGTGGAGCAGCGGTTGCAGAAGTTCCTGCAGGAGCAGTAGCAGCAGGCGTGGCAGCACCGGCAGCAGAAGTTGAAGAAGAGAAAGTTGTAAGATCTCTTACAAGAAAACACTTCAACATCACAGAAGTTAAGAGAGGACCAGAGACAAAGATCGAAGGAACAACTCTTTACATTCGTGAAGGAATCGAAGCAGACGTTATCGCTGATCAGGAATTAGTAAAAGATTTCCACTTAGAGATCATTACTCCTGATTTATATCACACATATTCTGAGACAGTTATGGACGTT
>OGRJ01002485.1_pt1 | contig 13251 bp, 10 predicted proteins | sample 1553411 | NCBI WGS metagenome assembly OGRJ01 (sample SAMEA2580084, study PRJEB22360) | human gut metagenome | biome: human gut; feature: human-associated habitat; material: faeces | place: Denmark | collected 2008/2010
CGCCTGGGTGCTTTTTACAATATTTAACCAGTCACGGCTCGGTCCCTTTGAATTCTGGGAAGTGATTACTTCCACACGGTCACCGTTCTGGATGATGTAGTCGATTGGAACCAGTTTTCCGTTGACTTTTGCACCGATCATCTTATTGCCGACCGCGGAATGAATACTGTAAGCAAAGTCGATCGGCGTGGAACCGGTCGGAAGATTCTTGACATCTCCGGTCGGTGTAAAACAGAATACCGTATCGGAAAACAGGTCAAGATCGCTCTTTAGCAGGCTCATGAACTCTTTATTATCTGACATGTCGCGCTGCCACTCTAAGATCTGACGGAGCCAGCTCAGCTTTTCCTCTTCGGTAACGGTCATTGGCTGTGACACACCGCCATTGTTACTTGCCTCTTTGTACTTCCAATGGGCAGCGATACCATATTCAGCCGTACGATGCATCTCAAAGGTACGGATCTGTATCTCAAACGGCTGACCGGTCGGTCCGATCAGAGTCGTATGGAGTGACTGGTACATGTTCGGCTTAGGCATCGCAATGTAGTCTTTAAACCGTCCCGGAATCGGCTTATACATCTCATGAATCACACCGAGTGCTGCATAACAGTCCTTGACGGAATCCACGATGATGCGGATGGCAAACAGATCATAAATCTGGTCTAATGTCTTGTGCTGATTGACCATTTTTTTGTAAATACTGAAGAAATGTTTTGCACGTCCGTCAACCTGTGCAGGAATTCCTGCATCTTTGATGTGCTGACGCACTTCTTCCACCAGTTTCTGTACATATTCGTCCCTGACACTCTTGCGCTGTGCGATCTGATGTACCAGATCATAATAGGCATCCGGCTCTAAATACTTGAGTGAGAGATCGTCCAGCTCGATCTTGATCTTGGAAATACCAAGACGCTGTGCGATTGGTGCGTAAATATCCATCGTTTCACGCGCTTTTTCCTTCTGCTTCTCAGGTGTCATGTATTTGAGCGTACGCATATTGTGAAGACGATCCGCAAGCTTGATCAGGATAACACGGATATCCTTTGCCATTGCAAGGAACATCTTACGAAGATTCTCTGCCTGAACCTCCACTTTATCCGCATCATAAGAGAGCTGTCCTAATTTGGTAACACCATCTACCAGAAGAGCAACCTCATCTCCAAACTCCTGTGCAATCTGTTCATCCGTCATAACAGTATCTTCCACAACATCATGCAAAAGTCCTGCAACGATCGTCTCCTTATCCAACTCTAACTCCGCTAAAATAATTGCAACACACAATGGATGGATGATATATGGCTCGCCGGACTTTCTTGCCTGTCCCTCATGTGCATCCCTCGCAACATGATATGCTTTCTCGATCAGCGATATATCTGTCGATGGATGATACTTTCGCACGCTGGCGATCAGTTCGTCATATAGTTTTTCCGGACTCTCAAACTCTTTCATCGGCTTGATGTTATCGTCCTCTTCTTTTACTTTTTTTTGCAGATCCAGTGATTCTGATGAAAAATCCGCCATGTGCCTCACCCACTTTATCCCTTTTTTAGTAGTTTATATTATATTTTATTTTTATGGAAAATGCAACGTTTATTGATGATATCATGCCCCGCTTTTGCTTATGGTATAGCGTTTCATGCATTTTCCGTCCAGATCCATTTCCTCCCGGAACATAAATCCCAGTTTTTCTGCCAGACATTCCGATGCTTTATTTCCTTTCTGGATCAGACAGTTTAATTTATCGAATTCAAGAAAATTCCATGCGTAACCGATCACAGCAAGACAGACCTCTGTTGCATACCCTTTTCTCTGATACGATACGTCGATCATATATCCAAGTTCCGGCTCACCGTCACACGCCTCACGATTCTCGATCCCGACCCGCCCGATCAGTTTTCCCGTCGCCTTTTCGATCACGACCCACATGCCGTACCCATAAAGGCGGTACATATAGTTAATATACGACCGCTGATACTCTTTTTCCTTTTCGTATTCATACAGCGGGTCTAAATATTCCGTCATTCCCTCCCCGGCATACAGTGCAAACAGGCCGTCTAAATCATCCAGCGTGATCTCCCGCACGATGCAGCGTTCTGTCGTGACGATCGTCCACGGAATACCATGTTTACGTTCATACGCACGAAGCAGAAACGTTTCATCCACTTCCTCAAGACCTTCGATTAACATAACCGCAGCCTGCATTCCCTGTTCTTCGATTCCCTCCGTCACTTCATCTGTGCTGTCATTACAATTCACGTTCTGACTACCAATTTCTGTAATCACATCGTCCGGTACTTCTCCTGTGCTCTCATTCTCTGCTCCGCCCGGTCCGATATATCCCAGCGTTGCCATTCCAAGCTGATCCATATTAGAAATAATGTGCCCATCTGTAGAGATGAGCACACTTTCTTCTGGCGGGAACAGAGAAAACTCTGCTCTGCGATTGGCATTATTTTTCCCTGTTACCACCAGTTTCAGATCCGGTTCCGGTCTGATATTCTGTTTTAAATAATCCAGTTCCCGCTCCGGGAGTCTGTCTGCTATTATAAATCTTAATTCCGGCATCGTATTTCACATTACCTCAATCGCTTATTCTAAGGTATCCTCTTCTGTATCCGGTTCCTGCACGACCGGATCTGTGGCATAATCATATTTGATATCATCATATCCCCATCCGGCAATGATATCTTTTGGTTTGCCATCTACCATAACTGTTTTATAGGTCGTTATTCTTACAAAATAGCGTTTGCCCTTGGTAAGTCCCTTGATCGTATATTTTAATTTATTGCTGTTTTTGATCTTGATCAGATGGATATCTTTTTCCGGTGTCGAATAAAAACCACCTTCTCCATCCGTATACTGGATCATATAACCGGTAATCTGCTCTTTGGTCTTCTTTGGTACATTCCAGCTTACCGTAGCAGAATTTGACGTCATCACCAGATCATTCAGCATTGCATTCTGCGGTGCGATCGTAAACTCCCGGATGATCGTTCCGCGGAAATCACCTTTTAATTTAATCTGAATACGATGCACTCCGATACTCCTGCAGTCTGTCAGATATTTTACGGAATAATTCTTTTTCGGAACCGTCTTTCCGGTATAATTACGTTTTACCGTTACTGCAGGTTTATGTTTCTTTCCGTCGTAGACATAAGTTGTCTCTCTCTGCCAGTTATCATCCGCAAGACACACATACAGGCTGGTTGACTGTACTAGCGGCCATTTGTTTTTGATGGAACGGTTATTTTTAAAAGTAGACTTTTTAATTCCAGGAATCTGTGTCCATGAACTTAAGTCTGTATAGGAGAGAAGATTCTTCGTCTTATCCAAAGACTCCTTTGAATCGATCACTTTAAATGTATTATATATTTTACGCTCTCTGCCATTGATATCGCGAAGTCCCCAGTAAAAGCCCTGATCCACATCCGACTGCGGTTCGGTATCTCTCGCATAGATAAAGGATTCGATCATCTTATTGCCTTCGCTGATATAGTAAGCATACGCATATGTTGCTGCCTGCAGCTCTTCTCCCTGTGTCGAATTGAACGCCTGCTCTGCAAGCATGATCGTTGCATCTTTGCCGATCTTCTTTTTTACATATTCCGTCAGGACAGAAATATTTTTCATGGTAATGATCGTGGAATCCACACCACTGCCTGCTAAAGAGTCATCCCAGAATTTTGGCTCCACAAGTCCCTGTGAATATGCATGATATGCAATGTTTGGACAGATCTTCCCCTGCGCTTTCAGTTTCGAATAAAATGTGTCCAGTGTCTTCTTCGTCGAGAAAAAGCTGTTTCCGCCTCCATCGACATCCTGATTCCAGTTATAATCAAGGCTGATATATACCTTTGAATGGCTGCTGACACTCTTTGTAGCATTATATGCAATGCGGAATGCCCGCGCATAATCATCCATATACGCACTTAAGCTTTTTCCGCCCGCATAGTTCCAGTCATAAGGGCTGTCAACCTCATTTCCCAAGATCCATCCGGACACCAAATGCTGTTCATTGCCAAATTTCTCTGCCATGTAACTCATAAATGCTTCCCAGGTACGGCATCCTGCTGCTGATGTTGTCTTAATGGAAGAGAATATTTTTCCACCGCCATAACTCATTTTACCCGCCTGGCCTTTTGCGTCTTTGCCAAGAAGCAGGATCACATATACTTTGGATCCATCGTCAATATACTGACGCACCTGATCCTGCAGCCAGTTTACACGATCCCTGTCAAATGTATATTTTTTCCCGCGGTATTTATACACCTCTTTATTTCCGCAGTCTTTATTTAAAATTTCTTCGATCGACCAGTTTAAGACAACATGCTGCGTACGGAGTTTCTTTACCGACGTGTGATCTGCCCAGTCCGGCTGCAGTCCTTTTTTAGACGTTGTCTTAACACCGGTACCGGTGTAGGATGCCAGTGCCTCCGGATTTGTAATATACTGTGCACCACTGACTGCTATATATTTTTTTCCTTTTTTGTATGCAGCCACAAATTTCTGGCAAAGCATGCTGCTCTTATATTTTACAGAAAATGTGACAGTACCTTTTTTAAAGTTAGCGGAAGCCACCGGTTTTCCGGCAAGTTTTGCATTTTCTTTTACATTGGCATCTACCGAAAACAGGTAAAGTTTTTTTCCCATTCCTTTCTGTATTCCGGCAACTTTTGCTTTTACCGTTACCTTGCTTCCAACTGAATTTACTTTACAGGATACTAACTGTACCGGTTTTCCAGCTGCATAAACCTCTGTCTGTGCACCGGGAAAAAGCCCTGCTGCCAGGATTGCAACGAGACAGATACAAATGATTTTTTTTAATATTTTCATAACTTACATTCCCCTGTGATTTATCTATCGTGTACTGCGCCTACGAGTTCTTTGATATCTTTTACCTGATAACGCTCCATATAATCGCGGATTCCGTCAACAATCTCCATGGTTACCTGTGGATTGGTAAAGTTTGCTGTTCCGACAGACACTGCCGTTGCTCCCGCAAGGATCATCTCGATCGCATCATCTGCATTCATGATCCCGCCCATACCAACGATCGGGATATTTACCGCCTGTGCGGTCTGATATACCATGCGCACTGCAACCGGATGCACGGCAGGACCTGACATGCCGCCCGTTCTGTTTGCCAGTGCAAACGTGCGTCTGTGGATATCGATCTTCATTCCTGTCAGCGTGTTGATCAACGATAAACCGTCCGCACCGCCGGCTTCTGCCGCACGCGCCATCTCCGTGATGTCTGTTACATTCGGTGAAAGTTTCATGATGACAGGCTGTTTTGCATGCGCCTTGATCTCTCTTGTGATATCTTCAACCATCTTTGGATTCTGTCCAAAGGCAATTCCGCCCTCTTTTACATTCGGACAGGAAATATTGATCTCTAAAAGATCGACCGGCTGGTCTGCAAGTCTGTCCACAACTTCTATGTATTCCGACGTTGTATGTCCACATACATTGACCACAATTCTGGTATCATATTTCTTTAAGAAAGGAATATCGCGCTCAATGAAAAGATCAATGCCCGGATTCTGAAGTCCGATCGCATTTAACATGCCCCCGTATACCTCAGCCACACGCGGTGTCGGATTTCCTTCCCACGGTACATTGGCAACACCCTTTGTCACAACAGCACCAAGACGGTTTAAATCCACAAACTCCGAATATTCTTCCCCGGCGCCAAACGTTCCGGACGCAGTCATGACCGGATTATTTAATGTCACTCCACATAAATCTACTTTCATGTTCATCAGAATTCTACCTCCTGTGCAAGAAATACCGGTCCCTCTTTACAGATTCTCTTATTTTTTACATTGCTGTGTGCATCTTTTTCTTTTGACTTGCACACGCAGGCAAGACAGGCTCCGATACCGCATGCCATGCGCTCTTCCATGGAAATCCAGCACTCGATGTTCTGCTCTGCGGCATATTCTTTGATTGCACGCAGCATCGGGGTTGGTCCACAGGCATAAATGATGTCTGCATCCAGTCCGTTCTCACGGATCGCATCAAGTACATTTCCCTCTGTTCCGGCACTGCCATCCTCCGTTGCAATATAGATCTGTCCGCGGTTACGGAAATCTTCCAGCAGGAAAAGCTCATCCCGGAATCCAAGCACGATCTGTTTCTCGCAGTCTAACTCTTTGGCAAGTTCTAACATTGGCGGGATTCCGATTCCTCCACCGATCAGAAATGCCTTTTTGTTTTTCTGTGGGAATCCATTTCCAAGCGGTCCTACCACTTTTAACTGCATACCGGTGCGCATGCCGGAAAATTCTGCGGTTCCCTTTCCTGCCACACGGTATACCAGACGGATCGCACCGTCCTTTCTGTCGATCTCACAGATACTGATCGGTCTTGGAAGCAGTCTGCTTCCCTCATTGCAGTAGACAGAAACAAACTGTCCTGCTTTTGCATGTGCTGCGATGTGCTCTGTGCGCAGCCACATACTGTAAATATCGTCCGCGATTTCTTCCTGCCGGATGATGATCGCAGTTTCCTCAAATTTTGTGCCCTTTGTCTGCATGAATTTTCTCCTTTTATCTACCCGCTTTTTTATTCCTCATATACGATATGACCGCCAACGATCGTCATTTTTACTTTTCCGGTCACCGTTCTTCCGTCAAACGGGGTATTTCTTCCCTTGCTTGCAAATTTGTTTTTATCGATCTTATAAGTTTCATTCGGATCAAAGATCACGATATCTGCTGTCTTTCCAGGAGCGATATCGCCCTTGTCAAGTCCGACGATCTTCGCCGGATTATAACTCATTTTTTCTGCCATCTGCATCGGTGTCAGATAACCGCCAAGTACCAGTTCTGTATAGGTTAAGCATGCTGCGGTTTCAAGTCCGACGATTCCAAACGGCGCATTCTTCATGGAGGTATTTTTATCTGCAAATGTATGCGGTGCATGATCGGTAGAAATCACATCCATAATATTGTCACGAAGTCCCACTCTTAGTGCCTCCACGTCTTTTTTAGTACGAAGCGGCGGGTTCATCTTAAAATTAGTATCTGCATCCGCATCCGCAGCAATCACATTCTTTTCCACATCCATTTCCGGTGCGATCTTGCGTATATCATCCGAAGTCAGTGTAAAATGATGCGGACATACTTCTGCGGTAACTTTTACATTCTTCTGCTTTGCAAGATCGACCATCATGACGGAATCTTCCGTCGAGCAATGACATAAATGAAGTTTTGCCCCGGTGTCGTGGCTTAGCATGATATCTCTTGCAACAATGATATCTTCTACGGAATTGGTGATTCCCTTTAATCCAAGTTCTCTTGCATGTTCGTCCTCATTCATGACACCGCCATTGACAAGATTTTTATCCTCACAGTGTGCAAGTACCACAATGCCTAATTTTGCAGCTTTTTCCATCGCCTCGCGGTATAACTGGGCATTCATGACGGATTTTCCGTCCTCACTGATTGCAGGGATTCCAGCCTTTACCATTCCCTCAATATCCGCAAGTTCTTTTCCTTCCTGATTTTTTGTCACGGCACCCACCTGTAATACATTTACAAGTCCGACCGTTTTTGCCTTATTATGCACATAATTTACAACATCCGGATTGTCAACAACCGGTTTGGTGTTCGGCATTGCAAGAATCGTTGTATATCCACCGTGTGCTGCTGCGCGGCAGCCTGTTTCGATCGTTTCCTTTTCCTCAAATCCCGGATCACGCAGATGCACATGCATGTCAATAAATCCCGGCATGACAAAACATCCCTTTGCATTGATCTTCCGGTCTGCTTTCTCTTTGATCCCTTTTTCGATCTTAGAAACAACACCATTTTCCACCAATACATCTGCAACTTCATTCATCCCTGTGGCAGGATTGATCACCTGTCCATTTTGAATTAATATTGTCATAATTTCTCCATTCCGAAGCACGCTTTCATCGCTTCTGTGCAAAATTTTGTCTGTATTCTGTCAAATTTTATATCAGTGTACCATATGCAAAAATCTTCGTAAACACAAAGCCTCTATAAACTGCCATAGATTTCCGGCGTGACATAGGCGCGGATAAAAATGCCCTCCGGCCGGTACTCTTCCTCTAAAAGTTCTCCACTCTTTCTGATCTGCTGTAAAATTCCCGCATCCTGATAAGCGATCGTACGCTCCACAAATATTTTATTATCCCGCAGCAGCGTACAGAAAAGTTCTTTCAACTCCTCTAATCCTGTTCCCTTTTTTGCGGAAACCGCCAATGTATAATCTGCCTTAAAATCACGGATCGGCTCCTCATCTGTGACCTGATCCTGCTTATTAAATAAGGTAATAACCGTTTTTTCCCTGATATCGAGCTGATAGAGTGTGTCATACACAATGTGCATCTGCTTGTCCCGTTGTGGATTGGACGCATCCACCACATGCACGATATAATCTGCATATTTGGCTTCCTCTAAGGTACTCTTAAATGCTTCGATCAGATGATGCGGCAGTTTCCGGATAAAACCGACCGTGTCCGTCAGAAGAATTTCCTGTCTGCCCGGCAGTTCTAAGACACGCGTTGTCGGATCTAAAGTTGCAAACAGCTTATCTTCCTCTAACACTCCCGCTCCCGTTAAGTGGTTTAAAAGTGTTGATTTTCCCGCATTGGTGTATCCGACGATCGCAGCCACAGGAATCTGTTTCTTTTCCCTCTGGGCGCGCGTGATCTCACGGTGTTTCCTCACTTCTTTTAATTCACGGTTCAACTGCGCAATACGGTCTTTGATCAGACGCCTGTCCATCTCCAACTTTTTCTCACCGGGGCCTCTGGTTCCGATACCACCGCCAAGTCTTGACATGGAACGCCCGAGACCGGTCAGACGGCTTAGTCTGTATTTTAACTGCGCCAGCTCGACCTGGATCTTTCCCTCGCTCGTTGTTGCCCTCGCCGCAAAAATATCGAGGATAATAAGCGTCCGGTCCATGACTTTTGTATCTAACATCTGCTCTAAGTTTTTGAGCTGTGCCGGCGATAACTCATCATCACAGACGATACCGGTCGCACCTAGTTCCGCGATCATGTCGGCGATTTCCTGCACTTTTCCGGTTCCAACATAGGTGCCCGGATGGATCAGTTCACGTTTCTGGATCAGCGTACCGACGGTAACTGCTCCTGCTGTCTTTACAAGTTCTGCTAATTCTGCGACGGAATCTTCCGCATCGTCACCATCCTGTTCGCTGACACCGACTAAAATGACACGCTCTTTTACTTCTTCTATTTTAATGGGTTCTGGCATGTGTTCCTCCCTTGCTGTCTCTAATTCTAATTTCCTGTATCCTGTGAAGAACTGTCTCCCGCAGTATTATCCCCTGTCGAATCACTCTGTGCTAAACGATTCTCCGCAGAACTGTCTCCTGTAGAACTATCATTCGTGGTATCACTTTGTGCAGAGCTATCGTCCGTGGAACTATTTCCCGTAGAGTTTTGCCCTTCATCTGAAGAATCCGTACTTTCTGCATCGCTGCCCGCATCCGTATTCTGGCGGTTCTTTAAAAAGATATATTCTCTCTGCGCCGCCTCATCATCCGGATAAAGGGAAACGTACTGCTGAACGACATCCCACGCAGATGAAAAATCACCGCTGTACTCATAAGCAATGATCTGATTTGACAAAAGTTCCTGCTGATTTGTGACATTATCCATCGCAAGTCCCTGTCTGATATCCTCTAACGCCGCTTCATAGTTGCCTTTTTCCATCTGGATCTCGGCAAGCGCATTCATTGCCACAGAGTCCGCCGTACCACTGTCGACATATGCCTGATAATATTTTTCCGCATTTGCAGAATCTTCTTCCGCTTCATAGACCTGTGCAAGGTAAAGGTTTGCTTTGGCACTGTCCTTTTTGACTGCTCCTTCTAACTCTTTGACTGCATTATCATATTGTCCGAGCAGATAATAAATCCTGCCGCGCCAGGTAAGATTTTCTGCGGAATTTCCCTTGATATCAAACGCTTTGTTTAAATACTCTTCCCCTTCCTCAGTCATATTATTACCGGCAAGGTTCTCATAAATCCCAACATACAGTTCATAATCATCCGGGTTATATTTGACAGCATTGGCAAAATCTTTTTTTGCCGTATCCGTATCCTGCTGCTTTAGACTCAGACATCCATGCAGATAATATGCGTTGCCGTTTTCCTCATCATAATCGATCATCGCCTGATAAGTAGCAAGAGCTCCCTCTATATCTCCACCGGCATACTGTGCTGCCGCCTTATAATAGCAGATGTCGAGTTCTGTATCTGTAATCTTCCCCACACACTGGGATAGTGCGCTGTTAAAAGCAGCCACTGCACCTTCATAATCACCGGACTGCATACTGTTAATCCCAATCTTGCGGAAATCCAGTTCATCTTCTAAGCGCTCATTGGTACATCCGGTAAAAAGTGCAGCAAACAATACTGCCCCTGCAACCATGTATGGCAATCTGTGTTTCTTCATATTATAATAATTCCTTTTCCCTACAATTCTTCAAATACCAGCCGCATATCATACCACACGGCTCCCCCGTGCTTTGACATGGACTTTCCTTCATTTACAAAACCAAATCTCTCATAAAATGGAATAAGACTCTCTTTACACGTTAAAACGATCCCTTTTCGTTCCTGCTCTTTGACATCCGCGATCACGCGCTCCATGAGTTTCGACGCACATCCCATTTTCTGATACTCCGGCAGCGTTGCCACTCCAAAGATCATCTGCCACTGTCCCTCTTCACGGTGCATTGTGGCATCCTCAAACATCTCATCCCGCAGGATTGGAATATCTGTCGTCATTCCATTGATCATGCTTGCCAGTTTCCCGGAATCCTCCAGTAACCAGAAATGATTCGGGAATACGGTCAGGCGTTTTTCAAAAGAGTCTTTTTCTGCTGCTTCTTCCGGTGGAAAACACTGTCTTTCCAACTCTGTGACCGCATCTATATCATTTATTGTTGCAAATCTTATGTCCATTGTTTTTGTCTCCATTTTTAATTCTTGCTGCACTCCTGTCCGCAGTGCACATCCGTAAAATCAGAGATTTTCCGGACTGACGGGCTTTCGCCCTATCAACGAAGCAAACAATAAAAAAGTGCCTGCAAGCAGTCATTTTTTATTGTTCACTTCGTTGGCACTGCTCAATGCTTACGCACATTATACCATACCTTTTTGATGTTTTGCATTGATTTTGAAACTTTTTGTGGTTATGCTATATCTAATAGTCAGATGATTCGAAAGAATCAAATATTTGCAAAGGAGGATCTGATCTTGAAATTCTTTTCCGGAAAAGAAAAAAAACATACAGCAGAATCTAATGATGATCTCATCGAACGATTGCTGCTTGAGAATTACAACCGCTACTATCATCTTGCATACAGCTATGTACATAATCCCGACGATGCCAGTGACATTGTACAAAACGGAGCCTATCTGGCGATCAAAAACAGTGCTTCCCTAAGGCAGCCGGAATATGCGGCGACCTGGATTTACCGCATCATGTTAAATGAGATTTTTCATCATTTAAAGCGGCCGGATACCATTTCTTACGAGGATTCACTGATCGCAGAGGGAAAACCGGACCAGTATCAGGACTTAGATCTTAGAACTGCGCTCGATTCTTTGTCCCCGGAGGATAAGGCGATCGTGGAACTTCGGTATTTCGAGGACTTAAAAATCGAAGATATCGCCCGCGTCTTAAATGAAAATGTCAATACCATAAAAAGCCGTCTGTACCGCAGTATGCAGAAGTTAAAACTGAAAATGGAGGTAACCGAATGAACACCAATGATTTTTATGAATTAAAAAAATCCTATGACACCTCGCAAATGCCTGAAAAGGAGGTCATAAAAATGAAAGAAAAAATGAATCAGGCGAAAGCCGAGAAGAAGAACAAACACAATAAAACCATTATCACAAGAATCTGGGTTGGCGCTGCCGCAGCGATCGCAGCGTTTGTCATCCTGCCAAATACTTCACCGAGTATCGCCTATGCGATGGAACAGATCCCACTGCTTGGAAATTTGATCGAGGTCGTCACATTCCGCGATTACCAGTACAGCAGCGACAGAAACAACGCCGATGTCAATGTTCCAAAACTGGTACCGGAAACTGTCACTTCCACTGAAAAAACAACGGAAGACCCGGTTGGGGAAAATTTAAAGAAATCAACCGATGAGATCAATGCGGAGATTGAAAAGATCAGCGACAGCCTGATCGCAGAGTTCAAACAGAACATGAACAACGAAGGTTATCAGGATATCATGATCAAACATGAGGTCATCAACACAACTGACGACTATTTTACCTTAAAACTGATGTGTTATCAGGCTGCCGGAAGCGGTTATGAGATGGATTATTATTACACGATTGATTTAAAGACCGGGGAACGCCTTGCGTTAAAAGATCTTTTTAAAGAGGGATCTGACTATATCACTCCGATCAGTGAAAACATCAAATCCCAGATGCGCGGGCAGATGGATGCCGATGAAAATGTCTCCTACTGGCTGGATGATACGGAAGTTCCTGAATGGAACTTTACCTCCATTAACGATGACACTTCCTTCTATATTAATGCTGACGGAAATCTCGTCATCAGCTTCAACGAGGGCGATGTCGGTCCGATGTCTATGGGTGTTGTGGAATTTACGATCCCGCACGATGTGATCGCCGATATTTTAAAATAAGAAATGTCTATGCAGTAAAGGATCCTGGCATGGTATTTAGCAGTCTCAACTTTATTTTTATTTTTTTGCCATTATTTCTGTTTGCCTATTATGTCACACCTGCTGCTTTCAGAAACAGTACGCTCTTTGCAGGGAGCATCCTGTTTTATGCAGTCGGAGTGATCAAACAGCCATATGCACTGTTTCTGTTAATGGTTCTGACCTATCTCAATTATGTGTTCGGAATCCGCCTTTATCAGATACACAATCCAAGAAAAAAGAGACTCTTTTTGACAAAAGTTATTTTTTTCGATTTTTTATGGTTGTTTTTGTTTAAATATTCCAGACATTTATTTCTGCCGCTCGGAATCAGTTTTTATACGTTCCAGCTGACTGCATATCTTTTTGATATCTATTACGGACGTATTTTACCGGAACGGGATTTTGTGACATTCGGCACTTACATCAGCATGTTCCCAAAATTAATTTCCGGACCAATTACCCCGTATGAGATGCTGCGCAGGCAGCTTCACAGTGCAAGACGCTTTCTGCCCGAAAATCTGGCGGAGGGTATGAAACTTTTTATCCGGGGACT
>OGRJ01002491.1_pt1 | contig 13215 bp, 10 predicted proteins | sample 1553411 | NCBI WGS metagenome assembly OGRJ01 (sample SAMEA2580084, study PRJEB22360) | human gut metagenome | biome: human gut; feature: human-associated habitat; material: faeces | place: Denmark | collected 2008/2010
TGCGCCGCCTGCGGCGGCTTTTTCTTTTTGGGCGCAAAATATTCTCCCGGCAGCTTTTTTGCAATAAGCGCCTTGATGGGAATGCCCATTTCCGTGAACATGGCCTCATGCTCTGTGCGGATATTCCAGGCAGGCTCATCGGCGTGCAGATCGCGCGTCAGCCAGGTGACCGCAAAGCCCATTTCCTCAAAATAGCCCACAGAATCTTCAAACAGGTCTTCGTCATCGCACTTAAACCACACCTCGCCGCCGTCCACAAGAAAATCGCGGTACTGCTCCAGTTGGCGCGAATGCGTCAGACGGTGCTTTTTATGGCCTTTTTTGCGGTTCCATGGGTTGCAGAAGTTGATATAAATGCGGCTCACTCTGTCACCCCCGCCCATCATGCTGCGGATGCGCTCGATGTCGTGCGTGAGGATGCGCACGTTGTCCACCTCGCGGCCCGCCTGCGCATAGGCGCGGTCGATGTTTCGCTTTGTGAGGATAAGCACCTTTGCCGTGATGTCGATGCCGATATAATTGTTCTCAGGGTGTGCGGCCGCCATCTGGGCCAGAAATTTTCCCTTGCCGCAGCCAAGCTCCAGCATCAGCGGCTGGGCGGGGCGGGCAAACAGCCCGTTCCATTTTCCCTTATTCTGCATGGGCTCATCCACACAGAAGGGGCAGGCCGCAAGCTCCGGCCCGGCATAGGGTTTGAAACGCATGCGCATAGCTCAACCATCCTTTTGTACGGTTTTGTTTTTCCCGATATTCTGTACAAGGCCGATTAACTGGCCGCTCAGCAGCACAGTGAGCAGGGAATAGCCCAGCCGCGGCAGCGGGATATAACTGGCCGAGAGCGCCAGCACCACAAGGTCGCTTGCCAGGTAAGCCCACTGGATGTTCCACTTTGTCAGCCTGCAGATGCTCATGGCCAGGGCGTCATCCCCGCCGGGTGCGCCGCCGGCGCGCACCGCCAGCCCCACGCCGACACCCACAAAACACGCGCCTGCCAGCGCAGCAACAAGCGGGTGCTGTGCAAGGCCCGGCCATAAAGGCGGAAACTGCTCTACCAATGCATAAAACACGGAAAAGCCGCCGCCAGCCACAATGGAATAGACAATAAAGCTTTTGCCCAGCAGCCGCCAGCCCAGCGCATAGCATGCGGCATTCATCACGAAGCCGGACACCGAGGGCGAAATGCCGAACCAATGGTGCAAAAGCAACGTCATGCCAAGCACACCGCCCTCCGTAACGCCGCTGAGGGAGTGGATGTGGTACAGGCCGAACGCCAGAATACCACTGCCCAGCAGCGCCATGGCGCATTCCTTCGGCCGAATGAGGGAACGCAAAATAACAACTCCTTATCTTCATTTTCCGCCAAAAAGCAGCATAATATTGATTATTATATCAGAAACTGCGCCGCAGGGGAAGGCCGCTCAGGTCTCGCCGCTTTTATTTTCAAACTCTGCCCTGAAAGGCGCATTGATGCAAGAGGACATCGGTTTTTGCCGGCGGGTTTGGCGCCTGACACACGCAAAAAGCCCGGCCAAAACTGCCCAGCCCCCTAAAGCGGCAATTTTTGATGCAGCGCAGGGATGCCTTCCGCAGGCAGCCTTTGCAGCTGTCGGAGAAATATGAAGAAGCTATGCGCAAAAATTATCTTCCCCGGGCAACACTTTCTTGCGGCAACACGCCTGATATGGGCGTTTTTTATAAATTCACTTCTGCAAAATTGGTAAAAATCACACTTTTTTTGCAACCTATTGACTTTTCATTATGCAGGAATTATGATGAAACTACACTTTTTACGGATTCCGTAAAAAGTGGCGAAGGGATGTCGATGCCATGGCTGACAAGCTGGATTATCAAAACCGGAGGCTGTTGCTGCTGCGTCTTCTGGATTATCGGAACGCTACCAAGCAGAACCTTGTCCAATGGACAGGGCTGAGCAACACAACGGTTTCCGACACCATCAATGCCATGCTGAAAACCGGGTTTGTACATACGGACGGCATGCAGAAATCCATAGGCGGGCGCCGGTCTGTCATCTATTCCATCAACGGCAGGTACGGCCAGTTTGCAGGCATAGAGCTATACGCGCAGGGCGTGCGTATGGCGCTGTGCGATGCCGAAGGGCATATCGAAAAAACCTTTCATGTGCAGCGCCTGCCGCAAGAGCTGCCCATCGCGCTTTTGTACAGGGCAATAGACATGCTTCTGGAGCAGCCGGAAGCCTCCAATGTCCTCGCCTTAGGCATTGGCATTGAGGGCGAGATTGACCATTCCACACAGACTGTACTGAAAAGCGATACGCTTGGCTGGCAGAATGTGCCACTGAAAGAGATCGTTGAACGCCGCATTTATCTTCCCGTTTTTATTGACAGTGCGGTAAACGGGCAGGTGTCACTTCGCAAGTATACAGAGGGAGAGCGATGCCCGGCACACTTTATGGTGATAAATGGGCAGTTCCCCTCCAAAGCGGCCCTCTGCATAGACGGCCATTTGTGCCGTGGGCAGGGAAGCCGCTGCGGTTCAGCTGCAGGTTTTTCGGCCCTGGCCGGGCAGGCCGCACATGCGTTACATACGCTCGGCTTAGAGAAAGTATGGGTAGCCTGCCGGTGCGAAGCTCAAATGAAAGAGGCGGAGCGCCTTCTCTGCCCATGCAGCAGCGCAGACATCTGCATCCATTTGGCCGGCCCGGAAGAGCTTGCCTGGGGAATGGCACTGGATGCAGAAACCAAATGGTTTGGCACCATTTATTTTTGCGCGCAGAACCCTATCAGCCCTCCGCTGTAAGGCAGCGGTTTTTGTCCGCGGGGCTCCGCCCCCAAATTTTTCAATCAAGCACCAATAGAAGGAGGAAAAACACATGACCGTAGCATTGATCGTGCTTGTGTTCATCGTGCTGTGCGCGCTGATGTACACAAAAAAAATGAACGCGATGTTTGCCCTTCCCATCATGGCCCTGCTAATTGCTATTATTGCAGGCATTCCCTGGGCAGACACCGTAGAGGGTGAGGCCACTGTGGCCGGCATCCAGTCGCTTCTGTTCATCAATGGGCCCCTGCGCCTGGGCTCCACCATTATCACCTTTATCTTCGGCGCCATCCTGTCGCAGCAGGTAAAAAATGCGGGCATCGCCGAAACTCTGGTGCGCAAGGTGTCTGAAATGGCGGGCGACAGGCCGCTTATCCTAAGCCTTGCGCTGTACATCGTTCTCTCGCTGCTGTACACTACCCTGGGCGGGCTGGGCTCTATCATGATGCTGGGCTCCATCGTGCTTCCCATCATGATCAGCCTTGGCATCACGCCGCTGGCGGCCGGCTGTATTCTGCTGTTTTCTGTAAGCGTAGGCGGCGTATTCAACCTGACCAACTGGAGCCTTTACATCGACACGCTGGGGCTCTCTGTGGAAACCGTGCGCAGCTTTGCATGGTTCGCCGGTGCTATTTTTGGGCTGGCTGGCGCGCTGTTCTGCATTGTGGAGGTAAAGTTCGGCGGGTTTAAAGGGCTGTTCAAAAAGCAGGCGCGGCCTGCGAAAAAAGTAGCATGGCCCATGCCGGCCCAAGACGAGGCCGCCAAAGCACCGAAGGTACACTGGTATGCCATGCTCACCCCGCTGGTCCCGCTGGTTGCCGTGCTTGGCTTCGGGCTGGACATTAATGTGGGCTTCGTGCTGGCCATCGTCTACTGCTTCTTCACCACGCTGCGCAAGGGCAGCCTGCAGCGCCTGAGCAAGGCCGTTACAGAGGGCATCTCCAACTCGGCCGGCGCCATTTTCCTGCTGATTGGCATCGGCATGCTGCTGGTGGTGGTAATGGACGCGCGCGTCTCTGCCATTCTTGGGCCGGCAATGGCCGCCATTCTGCCTGGCACTGCAATTACCTTTGTGGTGTTCTTCTCTGTTTTGGCGCCGCTGTCGCTGTACCGCGGCCCGCTGAATATCTGGGGCCTTGGCCTGGGCCTGGCCAGCGTTATGGTGAGCACCGGGAAACTGGGCGCTACCAGCATCATGGCGGCCCTGATGACCACAGGCCAGATTCAGGGTGTATGCGACCCCACCAACACCCAGAACGTGTGGACGGCCTCTGCCACGGGCACAGATGTGAACGACATTATGAAAAAAACGCTTCCCTATGTATGGGGCGGCGTTGTGGTGGGCCTGGTCGTAGCCGCCTTCCTGTATTTCTAAATCATTGAAAACTGTAAGCCCGGGGGAGCCAGCCTCTGGCTTCCCCGGACGTCTGCAGGGCGAAATGGACCTGCCGGCAAAGAAAGGAACCATTATGCAAAAAAGAAAGATCCGGATAGGCATTGACGTGGGGGGCACCTTCACACATGCCGTGGCGCTCGATCATCAAAGCTATCAGGTGATTGCGCACGCCGTAACGCCCACAACGCACTCTTCGCAGTATTCTGTTTCCGAGGGCATCATCAAAACATTTCAGGATGTGCTGCAGCAAACAGGCGCCGCGCCGGAGGATGTTGTTTTCGTGGCGCACAGCACCACGCAGGCCACAAACGCCCTGCTGGAGGGCGATGTTGCAAAAGTGGGCATCATCGGCATGGGCCGCGGTGTAGAGGCCCTGAAGGCCAAGGCTGATACCGCCATTGCCGATATTCCCTTAAGTGAAAACAAGGCGCTTCACACCGCCTGCGCATTTCTGAGCACCGACCCCAAAGACTTTACAGACGAGGGTATCTGCCGCACAGTAGAAGCGCTGCGCAGCCAGGGCTGCCGCGTCATCGTGGCCAGCGAGGCTTTCGGCGTAGATGACCCGCGCCGCGAAGATGCCGTGACGGGCGCCGCCCAGCGGCTGGGCCTGCCTGCGACTGCCAGCCATGAGATAAGCCAGCTGTACGGCCTGAAGGTGCGAACCCGAACGGCCGTAATCAACGCCAGCATCCTGCCTAAAATGACACAGACGGCTGACATGACAAACGAAAGCATCCAAAGCAGCGGCATCACGGCGCCTTTGATGATCATGCGCAGCGACGGCGGCGTTATGGACATCGGCCAGATGCGAAAGCGCCCCATTTTGACGCTTTTGTCAGGCCCTGCTGCCGGTATTGCCGCAGCTTTAATGTACGCCAATGTTTCAGACGGCATTTTCCTGGAGGTTGGCGGCACAAGCACGGATATTTCCGTAATCCACAACGGCAAGGCCATGGTGAAAAGCGCCAATGTCGGCGGCCACAGCACTTTCCTGAAAACGCTGGATTCGCGCACCGTCGGCATCGGCGGCGGCTCGATGGTTCGTCTGGATGAAGATGGCCGCATCCGGGATGTGGGGCCCCGCTCGGCACATATTGCCGGCCTGGAATATCTGGCGTTTGCCTCTTCGGAAGAGCTGAAGGGGGCCAAACCTTCGCTTATTTCCCCCATGGAGGGCGATGCACCGGATCATCTTGTGATGGAGAACCCCGCCGGAAAGCGCTTTGCCGTAACACTTACCGATGCTGCCATAATGGCAGGCATGGTGCGGGAAGGCGACTACGCCTTCGGAAATCTGGAAAACGTGCAGCAGTGTTTTTCCCTTCTGGGGCAGCAATACGGCCAGGAGCCGAAGGCTTTTGCCGAGGCCATTCTGGATAAAGCCGTGCAGCGGGTGGATGAAACTGTGCAGACCATGCTGCAGGACTATCAGCTGGACCCTCAGCTTTTAAGCCTGGTGGGCGGAGGCGGAGGCTGCACTGCCGTTGTGCCGTGGCTGAGCCGTAAAAACGGCATCCGCTATATGATTGCGGAAAAGGCTGAGGTGATATCTGCCATCGGTGCCGCAATGGCCATGCTGCGGGACACTGTAGCCCGCACCGTGATAGACCCCTCCCCTGAAGATATCGCCGCCATCCGGCGCCAGGCCATGGACAGCCTGATTGCCATGGGCGCTGCCCCCGGCAGCATCGAAGTACAGATGGAGATTGACCGGCAGAAGAACATCGTGTCGGCTACCGCCACCGGCAGCCTGCAGATGGAACAGCAGGAGCTTGGCCTTGGCAAGGCCACCCCGGAAGAGCTGGAGCGCGTGGCCTGTGAGTCTTTGAAGGCAGAGCCCGTCCAGATAAAGCTTGCCGGGCAGACAGAGGGCTTGTATATTTTTTCCGCCGTGCGCACATCCAAAAAGCTGTTTGGGCTTTTGCGCAGTGAAAAGCACGATTTCCGCGTGTTGGACAGCCGCGGAGTGGTAAAGCTGCAAATTAACGACGGCCAGCTCCTGCGCACCTGCGCCGGACGTTTCGCCTCAGATATGGACGCATTCCTGCAAAACGTCTCCAGCTACAACGACGCCGGGCAAATTCTTCCAGAGGTGTTTGTTCTGCACGGCAGCCGCATTGCAGACCTTTCTTCCGTCCTTGTCCACGACCAGGTAATGCAGCTTGCCGGGCTGGAATTGGAGGGGGCCTCCCCCGATATGCCGGTTTGCGTACTGGTTCACCCGCGAAAATAAAAGCGGCCGCCACATAGCGTTATACGCAGTTTTGTATCATACAGATTTTCTGTTGGAAGGAGAACAAGATGGATAAGTTCAGACAAATGCTGAAAGAAGAGCGCTTCCCGCTGGTGATGAGCCTGCCCCGCAACGACCCCGCGCTGGCGCGTGCCGCGTGGGAGAACGGTGCGGACGTTGTGAAGATTCATATCAATGTAAAGCATCATGCCAGCCAGACGCTGTTTGGCAGCTTTGAAGAAGAGCGCGGCGCCATTGAGGCCATGCTGGCCGAGGCAAAGGGCCCTATGGGAATCGTGCTTGGCGCAGACTGCTGCGCAGCCGAACGCTCACTTCCCCAAGCCGTGGCCTATGGGTTTGACTTTTTATCGTTGTACGGCCACCATGCCAGCCCCAGCGTGCTGTCAGCCGCCGGTATCTCTAAAATGATTGCGCCGGACTACACCTGGGCCGACTGGGAAATCGAGGGCCTGCAGGAAACAGGCGCCGATATTCTGGAAGCATCTGTCATGCACCCGGACAGCTACGGCCAGCCGCTTTCCGGGCGCGAACTCATCCGTTACAGGCATTTGGCCCGCCTGAGCCCGCTTCCCATTGTAGTTCCCACACAGCGCGCAGTCCGGCCGGACGAAGTTTGCGCGCTGCGCGCCTGCGGGGTGTCCGGGCTGATGATAGGCGCCGTTGTAACCGGGAAAGACGCCTGCAGCATCGGCAGCGCAGTGGCCGCGTTCCGCAAAAGCATTGATGAAATGAGGAAGCGGCCGTGAAGCTTGTAATTCTTCCGCTGGACAGCCGTCCCTGCACGCGTGAATTTCCTGCACAGCTTGCGCAAAGTGCCGGAATTTCCGCATGCGTTCCTCCCCTTGAGGTGATGGACTGGTACCGTACCCCTTCTGATTTTTGCCGCATTGCCGCATGGCTGGAGGAGGCCTGCGCCGGGGCAGGCGCCCTTATCTGCTCGCTTGACCAGCTTGCCTACGGCGGCCTGCTTGCCTCGCGCTGCATGGAGGTACCAGAGACTCAGGCCCTGCGCCGGGCGGCTTTCCTGCGCCGCCTCAAGCAAAAATACCCCGCGCTGGATATCTACCTCTCAAGCGTTATCATGCGCACTACGGTAAGCACACTGAAACAGGAAGATCAGGTGTGGTGGGAAAAGGTAGCGCTGTATTCCCAGCTTGCCGCACAGCCAGGCTGCGAGGCGGCGCGCCGCCTCGCGCAGCTGGAGGTGCAGATTCCGTCCCATGTGCTGCAAACCTTTCTGGCTGCGCGCGGCAGAAACCATCAGGTCAACCGGGAAGCTGTAGCTCTTCTTGCCGAAGGCATTGTAAAGCAGGTATGCTTTCTTCAGGAGGATTCCGCCCCACAGGGGATGCACCGTGCAGAACAGCAACAGCTTCAGGCGCTTGCAGAAGCACAGGGCGTGTCGGAGCAGGTCAGCATCCACTGCGGAACAGATGAATGCGCCTGCGCGCTTGTGGGCTGCCTGGCCGCACAGCGCCAGGCCGGGGGGCCCACCCTGCGCCTATATGTGGAGTGGCTGGCCGGGGATATGCAGTTCACTGCACGCTATGAAGACCGGCCTTTTGCCGAAAACCTGGATGCTTACCTGAAAACCTGCCGCATCATGCGTGTGCAGAGCCCGAAGGATGCCCAGGCGGTGCTTGCCGTCTATGCGCCCAGTGGCCCGCAAATGGACCTGGCCATGGCGCCGGAGGATGCCGTCTGCGCCTATACGCCCGGCCAGCTGGGCAACATAGCGGAACGTCTGCAGGCTCTTATGGATACGGGCCTTCCCACTGGCCTTTTGGACGTTTATCACGCCAACGGCGGCGAAAGCAGCCTTCTGCGCTTTGCCGCACAAAACGGCCTTCTGGCGCGCCTTGCCGCATATGCCGGATGGAATACAGCATGCAATTCACTTGGCACCATTCTGGGGCAGCTTCTTGCCGCAGGCGCCGGGGCTTCACCCGCCGCTCTTGCAGCTTTTACTCAAGAGCGCCTGCTGGACGATTGGGTCTATCAGGCTATTGTGCGCCCCCGGTGGAACAGGGAACTTCGGGCCGCGGGCACAGATATTTGGGTCCTGCAGGACGTGCCGGGCGCCAACGCCCGCCTGCAACAGCTGATGGAACTTACCCCTGAAACACGCCTTGTGTGCAGCAGGCCGTTCCGCGCGCAGCTGTGCTGGCCGCGCACCTTTGAAGCCAGCATTACGATATGCAAGGAAGGAGAATCCGTATGAAATACGATGTAATCGTAGCCGGGGCCGGCCCCAGCGGATGCATGGCCGCTTTGGCAGCCGCCCGCATGGGGGCAAAGGTTCTGCTGATTGAAAAGGGCGCTTACCCCGGTGGGATGAACACCTCTGCGATGGTATGCCCTTTGATGACTTTTCATTCCGGCAGCAAGCAGATTGTCAAGGGCATCGCCCAGGAGGTGATAGACCGGCTGGGGGGAAAAAAGGCGCTACGCTGGGCCATATTCCAGACCCGCTGGGCGTCACCTCTACCATAACCCCCATCGAGCCGTCTATCCTGCGTCTTGTCTATTTCGAAATGCTGGCGCAGCAGCCCAACATTACTCTTTTGCTTCACAGCTTTCTGTGCGGTGCAGATGTGGAAAACGGAGAGGTCACCCGGGTGACGGTAGTGGGCAAAAGCGGGAGCGCCTCGTATCAGGCCAAAAGATTCATTGATGCCACAGGTGATGGTGATTTGGCCGCCATGTGCCATGTGAGTTTTGAGAAAGGCCGCGCGTCCGATGGGCTCACCCAGCCCATGTCCATCATGTTCAAGGTGGGCGGCGTAGCGCTGGATGAGGTCGTGGCCTATATGCGCAAAAATCCTGAGCAGTTCATCCTTCATAAGGATTATGACGATTTGGAAAAGTATCTGGCTGTTTCCGGGTTTTTTGATATTGTAAAAATGGCCAAAGAGCGCGGAGATTTTACGATTCCGCGTGACCGCGTACTGTTTTTCCAGGGGCTGCACCCGGGTGAAGTTTTCATCAATACCTCGCGCATTATCAAGCTGTCCGGCCTTTCCGCGCAGGACCAGACAATGGCAGAGGCCGAAGCCGCCCGGCAGGTAGAAGAGCTTATGCGCTTCTTCCGAAATTATCTGCCCGGTTTCCAAAGCTGTTTCCTTGCATCTATGGCAGATGTGACGGGCGTCCGCGAGTCCAGACGCATCCACGGCCACTATACGCTCACCGTTGAGGATGTGTATGAAGAGCGCACTTCCAAAGAAGGCGTTGCCATCTGTGCCTTCCCCATTGATATCCATGACCCCGCCGGGGAAGACCTTCAGTGGGTGCGCCGCAAGCAGGATTTCTGCTACGATATTCCCTATGGTGTCATGCTCCCGAAAAGGTTCAGCAATCTGCTGGTTACAGGGCGGTGCATCTCTGCCACGCACGAGGCATTGGCATCTGCCCGCATTTCGGCCACGGCCATGGCTCTGGGGCAGGCAGCGGGCACGGCCGCCGTCCTGTCTCTTTCACACAAAACTGGTTTTGACCAGTTGGACGTTTCCCTGCTGCAGGAAGAGCTGCGCCGCCAGGGCGCCATTCCCACAAAGGCGGACCTTTTATGAAGGGCCCCTGTGCGTCCCGCGAAGCCGTTTTACAGCTTGCCGGCCGCAGCGAGAACTGGCTGAATGAACACTTCACGCTGGCCGGGGAATGTGTGCCGCCGGCAATTCTGGAACAGGCAAGCTGTATTGGCCGCCAGTGGGCAAAGGAAGCCTGGCTTTTTGAGCAAAGCGCAGAACAAAACCTGTACCGGCTTGGTGTGGAACGCATCCGCTGGATGAGCCCAATGGAGGAGTGTGCCTTTGCTGCGCGTGCGCTTTATGACCCGCAGGCTGTACAAATCCTAGTTAGTAAAGCGCGGCTGGATGAAATGGAAGAGCTTCAACAGGTTATCCGGCTCAATCTGTTTTCCCCACAGGCGCTTTATGACAGGCTTTTGGCCCACGAATGCTTTCATCATTTGGAAGAACAGCGCGGGATGCGTCTGGATGAGGCACTTGCGGAGGGCTCCGTTCTGCCGCTCTCTGTGCGCGATGTTGGCGCCCACGCTTTTTCTAATTTTATTTTTGGGCGGCCTGTGTGCCAGGCGGTTGACCTTCTTTGGCTGGCGGTGCGCCGGCCGGATGCACTGACACATATTTCATACTAAAGTAGTTAGGCTCCCGGCGACGCGGGAAGCCGGCACCGCAACCACTGCCCGTACTGCCTTGCCAGCCTGCATGTGGATATCTCGCCCGGCGACCGCCGGGCAGGCTGCGGCGACATTATGGACGCTGCGGCAGTTTGGGTGCGCAAAGGCGGTGAGTGGGCCATCATCCACCGCTGCGGCGCCCTTTCTTCAAACCGTGTGGCCGCAGACGACAACCCCATGAAGCTGATGAGCATTGCCATGAAGCCTTTGTGCGAACCGCCATTTCCATTGGAGCGGATAGAGGAAATGACGCGGCTGACGGGGACTACGGGCAGCTACGGTAATGCCGGGCCGTTTATAAGCAAAAAGCAGCTATGGCAGCGCCTGCTTTTTCTTTTTTACCACAGCAGCGTGCGAAGCGAACCGCGCGGGCTCAGCCCCGTTTTTCCCCCACCCAGCGCGGCGCCGTGCACCACACAGCCCTGCCCGCGGCAAGGCTTTTTGGCACGTCCAGAATGCGCTGGTTTTCCGAGCCGCGGAACAAAAGGTCCAAATTGCGCTGTGCCAGCACGAACGGCCCGTCCACCAGAATATCCAGAAAGCGCAGCAGCGCCTTCTGCTCCGGCGTGCCGTCCAGAAGCTGCTCGAAGGTATATCCGGAATAGCTTGCCAGCTCATAGCCGGCCGCCTTCAGCTTTTCTGCCAGCGGCACCAGTGCCCCGGCCTGACAGAACGGTTCGCCGCCCGAAAACGTCACGCCGCGGCACAGCGGGTTTGCCTTCACCATGGTGTACAGCTCTTCCACAGACATATCCGTGCCCGCGCCGAAGGGCCAGCTTTCGGGGTTATGGCACCCCTCGCAGTGATGGCAGCACCCCTGCACAAAGATGGCAACGCGGATGCCCGGGCCATCCACGATGGAATCGCCCATGACACCCGCGACGTTTACCATTTGCGCCATATCAGTGCGCCATGCCGTGCTTTACGCGGTCGTGTTCTTCGGCCTTTTTCGCGTCGTTCCACTTATCCATGGTGCCCACAAGATAGCCCGTGATGCGGCGGATGCGCTCAAACTTCACGTCCTTGCCGTATTTTGCCTCGATATTCGTCTGAATTGCCATATTGTATTCCTCCCTTAAAAAACCTGTCGCCAGGAAACTGTCATTCAAATGATATTATATGTCAATATGGATTCTATTGCAAGATTATCCGCACCGTTTTCCGGCTTATTCACAGCCGCAGAAAGTGGTAATCTCCGGATACTGCTTGCGCAGCTCGTCGATGCGCTCTTTCGAGAGGGCCTCGCCCTCGCGGCGCCCGCAGCGCGGGCACACCTCGCCTATCACACCCACATAGCCGCAGATGGGGTCGCGGTCTACCGGGTGGTTAATGGAACCATAGCCCACGCCTGCATCGTGCATGCAGCGCACGACAGCTTCAAACGCCTCCACATTATTGGCCGTGTCGCCGTCCAGCTCCACATAGCTGATATGGCCCGCGTTCGTCAGCGCATGATACGGCGCCTCTTTATAAATTTTGTCATAGGCCGAGATGGGGTACCACACCGGCACATGGAACGAATTCGTGTAATACTCGCGGTCTGTCACGCCGGGGATGATGCCGTAGCGCTTTTTATCCATGCGGATGAAGCGGCCGGAAAGCCCCTCGGCAGGCGTGGCCAGCAGGGTGAAGTTCATGTGCATGGCCTGGCTCTTCGCATCGCAGAACTCGCGCATGTGGCGCACGATGGCGAGGCCCTTCTGCTGCATCTCATCGCTCTCGCCGTGATGGTGGCCATACAGCGCCGTCAGCGTTTCGGCCAGGCCGATAAACCCGATAGAGAGCGTGCCGTGTTTGAGCACCTCGCGCACCTCATCGTTGGGGCCCAGCTTGTCGGAATCCAGCCATACGCCCTGCCCCATCAGGAACGGATAGTTGTATACGCGCTTGGAGGCCTGTATCTCAAAGCGGTCCAGCAGCTGCTGGGCCACAAGCTCCATCATATCGTCCAGCTTTTTGTAAAACAGGGCCTCATCGCCATGGCTTTCAATGGCAAGGCGCGGCATGTTGATGGACGTAAAAGAGAGGTTGCCGCGGGAATAGGCAATCTGGCGCTGCGGGTCGTACACATTGCCCATCACGCGCGTGCGGCAGCCCATGGTGGCTACCTCTGTTTCCGGGTGGCCGGGCTTGTAGTACTGAAGGTTGAACGGGCTGTCCAGGAACACATAGTTCGGGAACAGGCGCTTGGCAGACACCTTGCACGACAGCTCGAACAAGTCGTAGTTCGGGTCGCCGGGATTGTAGTTGACACCCTCTTTCACCTTGAAGATGTGGATGGGGAAAATGGGCGTCTCGCCGTGGCCTAGGCCCGCGTCCTCTGCCAGAAGGATATTTCGGATGGCCATGCGCCCCTCGGGGGAAGTGTCGGTGCCGTAGTTGATGGACGAGAAGGGCGTCTGGGCGCCCGCGCGCGAGTGCATTGTATTCAGGTTGTGCACAAAGCCCTCCATGGCCTGATACGTCTCGCGGTCTGTCTTGGCCGTGGCGCGGCGGCGCGCATGGGCCACCAGATGGGCGGCCTTCCCGGCGTCCAGCCTGCCTGTGGCGGCAATGGCCTTT
>OGRJ01002517.1_pt1 | contig 13119 bp, 10 predicted proteins | sample 1553411 | NCBI WGS metagenome assembly OGRJ01 (sample SAMEA2580084, study PRJEB22360) | human gut metagenome | biome: human gut; feature: human-associated habitat; material: faeces | place: Denmark | collected 2008/2010
CTGAGAGGCCGCTTCCCCAGTTAATAAATTAAATCCCAATTACATCCCTACCGGCTTCGCCTTCTCCAGATCTCTCAGCCATACTTCCGCGCATGCATCACTCGGCATTCTCCAGTCGCCTCTTGGAGACAGTGCCACAGTTCCTACCTTTGGTCCGTCCGGCAGACAGGAGCGTTTAAACTGCTGGATGAAGAATCGTCTGCAGAACGTATATAACCATTTGTAAATGGTTGCATCATCATATTCACCGTCAAATGCATATCTCGCAATACGGTATATCTTACCCGGTTCATAACTGAATCTCAGCAGATAATACAAGAAGAAGTCATGCAGCTCATACGGCCCGACCAGATCCTCTGTCTTTTGGGCAATCTCACCGTCTTTTGGCGGAAGAAGTTCCGGACTCACCGGTGTGTCCAGTACATCATACAAGACATCTTTTAATTCCTGGTCTTTACAGGTATCCGCATAATAATGGACCAGATGGCGTACCAGTGTCTTTGGAACCGACGCATTGACTCCATACATAGACATATGGTCTCCGTTATAAGTCGCCCATCCAAGAGCAAGTTCAGACATATCTCCTGTACCAATTACAATTCCACCGGTCTGATTGGCAACATCCATCAGTACCTGTGTTCTTTCTCTTGCCTGGGAATTTTCATAGGTTACACTGTGATCTTCCGGATCATGTCCGATATCTTTAAAATGCTGCTCTACTGCTGCCCCCACCGGAATCTCACGCAGTGTTGCTCCCAGTTTCAGTGACATCTTACATGCATTCTGATAAGTTCTGTCCGTTGTTCCAAAACATGGCATTGTTACCGCTGTAATTCCACTGCGATCCATTCCAAGTGCATCAAATGCCTTTGCGGACACAAGAAGCGCAAGTGTAGAATCCAGTCCGCCTGAGATTCCGACAACCGCACTCTTTGCATGTGCATGTGCAAGACGTTTCTTCAGTCCCATTGCCTGAATTGTCAGAATCTCTTCACAACGTAAATTTCTCTCTGCCATCACACTTGGAACAAACGGTCTGGAAGCAAATTTTCTGGTAAGTTCCGTCTCTTCCACATGGATTGAAAACGGAATACGGATCAGCATTCTTTCTTTTTCTGTCTGGAATGTTGTATTCTTACGTCGCTCGCTTAACAGGCGCTTCACATCCAATTCTGTATAAATCACTTCATTTGTGAAGCGATCACTCGACACAAGTGTTGTTCCGTTCTCCGCAATAATATTATGTCCTCCGAATACCAGATCTGTCGTAGACTCTCCTTCTCCGGCATTGGCATAAATGTATCCGCAGATCAGTCTCGCTGACTGTCCCTCGATCAGGCTTTCACGATAAGATGCTTTACCGATCGTCTCATCGCTTGCAGAACAATTCACGATCACAGTTGCTCCTTCTCTTGCTGCAAGTGTACTTGGCGGAACCGGCGACCATACATCCTCACAGATTTCTGCGGAGATTACCAATTCTTCCATCTGATCTGCCACGAATAAAAGCTGTGGTCCGAACGGGATCTGCTTTCCATCCAGTGTGATCCATCTCGCCTTATCCGGTCCCGGACGGAACTGCCGCATTTCATAAAACTCCCCATAATTCGGGAGAAATGTCTTCGTCGTAAGGCCAAGGATCTCACCATGATTCAAAGCTGCTGCAACATTATAAAGTTCTCCATCTATGGCAAGCGGAACCCCGATAAATATAATCGCATCCTTCTCTTTTGTATATTCGGCTATTTTAAACAGTGCTTCTTTCGATTCCTTTAACAAAATGTCCTGCGTAAAAAGATCACTGCAGGTATATCCCGTTACACATAATTCCGGAAATACGATAACTTTTGCTCCTTTTGCAACAGTCTCATCAATCATCTTACAGATATTTTGTGTATTATAGGCAACATCCGCCACACGGATATCCGGAGTTACTGCTGCCACTTTTACAAACCCGTCTTTCATGACTTTTCTCCTTATCGTTTACAGCGTTTTAAGATATCTTTCAACTCTTCTACGCTGTATTTATATGCCGTATTACAGAAATGACATTTTACTTCTATATCCTGACCGTCATCTATCATATCCTGGATTTCTTTCTTTCCGACACTGATCACAGCCTTTTCTACTCTTTCTTTTGAGCAATTACAATAGAATTTTGCCGGCATTGTACTTGTAATTTCAAGTCCGAGATTTCCAAGCAGGATTTCCAGGATCTGCTCTGGTGTTTCACCTTTTTTCAGATGATCCGTTACAGATGTGATATTCTTCAGATTTTCCTCAATCTGACTGATCGTCTCTTCCTTTGCAAATGGCATCATCTGGATAATGAAGCCTCCTGCACATGCCACTGTATTATCTTTACCCATCAGCACCCCAAGTCCTACCGAGGATGGCACCTGCTCCGAATTGGCAAAATAGTACGTCAGATCTTCCGCAATTTCACTGGATACCAGAATGGTCTGTCCGGAGTATGGCTCTTTGAGTCCCATATCTTTGATAACCTGGAGAAGTCCGATTCCGACAGCACCGCCTACATCCAGCTTTCCATTCTTTGGCGGCAGCATGACATCCGGATGATTTACATAACCTTTCACATCTCCCTTGCTGTCCGCAGTAACTGTAATCCCGCCAAGCGGTCCGTCTCCTCTTACCTGAAGTGTCAGCATATCTGTATCATTCTTCATCATACTTCCCATCATAGCTCCTGCAGTAAGAAGTCTTCCCAGTGCTGCGGTTGCCACCGGGCTGGTATTATGATGTTCTCTGGCCGCTTCCACAAGTTCTTTTGTTGTTGCAGCAAACGCTCTTACCTGGCCGTCTGCTGCGGTTGCTCTTACGATATAGTCGTTCATATATATTCCTTTCCTTCTTCTGTTTTTCTATTTTTATTCCGATGAGTTACTTCTCATCTCTATTATTTACCATGCTCTCTTGCGATCACGGTGATCCGTTCACTCGTATGCATCGGTGCTTTCTTTGTATACGCATCATAAGCTGCAACGAATTTCAGACCCGCTTTTTCAATTAGTGTTCTGATTTCTCTGAGTGTATATGCTTTCTGGAAATGACTCTCCTGATACTTTCTGTACAGTGCTTCCTCTTCATCCTCGCGGACAAATAATGTCAGTTCGTATTCATTGATCATCGATGTATGGTTATAATAATTTTCCCAGATAAAGCTGCACTCATCCCTGTCTTCTGCGATTACCTGATTACCCAGAATTTCTCTGTACTTATATTCTGTATTAAAATCAAAGATAAAGATTCCCTGCGGGTCCAGATAATTATTAACTAGGCAGAATACTTCCTGCAATTCATTTTTATCTGTCACATAATTTACACAGTCACATACACTGACAATAGCTCTCACTGTTCCATATAATTCGAACTCCTGCATATTTTGTAACAGATAGAGGATATCATGTCCGCTCTCGATACGCTTCTCCATTGCGATTTCCAACATGTCTTCGGAATTATCCACCCCGATCATATCATATCCTTTTTCTGCCAGTAGTTCCGTCATGCTTCCGGTTCCGCATCCCAGTTCCAGAACCAACCCGTCTCTTATTCCATATTCTTTTAATCTGTCTTCCAGATAATCTGCCCATTCCTCATATGGCACATTATCCATGAATGTATCATAGACCTCGGCAAAACTTGTATATGCCTCCATCTCTTCCTCCTTATAAATCCTTGCATATTTAACATTTCTATTATATCTGCTATCTGTAAAAAAGGCAACGCAGAAAATATGACCATTAGTCAATTTAATTTTGACTTCTTATCTTTATTTTGTTATACTTATATTATTGAATATATTATTTCAATATCTTGTTCAAATGAATTTTATATAACGAACCAAGAACTGTAGATCTGTGAATTTTAAGAAGGAAGTCTGATTACTCATGGGAAGAGTCGAAGAAAACAAAAAGAAAAAAAAAGAGGCGCTCTTTCGCACCGCATATGAATTATTTACCACAAAAGGAATTAATTCAACCGCCATTTCCGACATTGTTGAAAAGGCCGGTGTAGCGAAAGGAACGTTCTATTTATATTTTAAAGACAAATATGATATTAAAAACAAGCTGATCGCACATAAAACAAAAGAACTGTTTGATCATGCTGCCGTTGCACTAGAAAATTCCGGCATCACCGGTCTGGAAGATCAGCTTGTCTTTATTATCGATGACATCATCAATATTCTGGTCAACAACAAGCCATTGCTGAATTTCATTTCTAAAAATCTTGTAATGGGTGCCTTAAAGTCTGCTTTCTGGTCAGAAGAAGAAGCCGACAAGATCTTTTATGAAAGATATCTTGAACTGGTAGAAGCCGACACCTATAATTATAAAGATATTGACATCATGCTGTTCACGATCCTCGAACTGGCTGGTTCTACCGGATATAATTCTATTCTCTTTGAAGAGCCTGTATCTATCGAAGCGTACAAGCCGTTCCTGTACCGTACGGTCCGCCTGATCATCCGGAGTCACCGCGAAGAAGCTTAAAGCTTCTTCCGGCTACAGGACTTGTCATCCGGCTACTGATACCGTGCAATTATTTCTTTCACGGCGTCTTCTGTTCCTTTCACAGAACCCTGGACCATCTCCGGCTTTCCGCCGCCGCGTCCTTCTAATGTACTGTTTAACGTTTTACTGATTGAACGGACATCTTCACTTCTGCTTCCGATCACATAGCGATACCCCTCCTCGTCCGTTCCTGCAAATACCGCGCAGATGACTGCCCCTTTATCCAGCAGTTGGTTCATCATCTCTCTCGGAAGATTTCCCGATAAAGATTCGTCAAATACAGTCACAATCTTCTCATCCACCGGTATCTCTGCCACACAAAACTTCAGAAGTTTCTGCTGCAGTTCTGCAATCTGACTCTTCATACGTGTCTGCTCACTCTTCAGTCTGCCGACTGCTTCTGCCACTTCATATTCTTTCGCACACAACATGGTTGAAATTTCTTTTGTCATGGCATCCTTTTTCTCATAGTCTCTCATGGCACGTCTTCCGCAAAGCATCGTAATGCGTTCACCGCCTTTATAACTTACCATGCTTACCAGTTTGACAGCTCCGATCTCACCGGTTGTCTTCACGTGCGGAGCACAGCATGCACATACATCATATCCTGGAATCTTCACGATACGAACCTGACCTTCAATCTCGATCTTACTGCGATAATCCATATCTTTCAATTCCTCTTTGGATGGATACAAAACCTCAACTTCCAGATTCCAGTATACTGCTTCATTGGCTGCTGTCTCGATTTCTTTCAGCTGCGCTTTACTGATCGGTCCGTCAAAGTCCATGGTACAATAGTCGGCTCCCAGATGGAAACCGACATTATTATAGCCAAATCTTTCATGCACAATACCGGACACTATATGTTCTCCTGTATGCTGCTGCATCTTCTCAAAGCGTTCTTTCCAGTTGATCTTACCGGATACTATACTTCCCACTTCCAATGGTGCTGTCACAGAATGAAAGATCACATCATTTTTTTCGTGCACATCGGTAACTTCTGTATTGCCGAGAATGCCCGTGTCGGCATACTGACCGCCGCCTTCCGGGAAGAATGCTGTCTGATCCAGCACCACACAGAAACCATCCTTCGCTTCTTCACAGGAAATTACTTTTGCTGTAAATTCGGTTCTGTGACTGTCCTCATAAAATAATTTCTCTGTCATTTTTCCTACATCCTCTCCGGTGCTTCAAATCCAAGTACGTCGATACAAGCTTCCAGTACATCCTTCGTCACTTTCAGAAGCGCAATATAACTCTTTTGTTTTCCGGCATCTTCTTCTGCCAGAATCTTTGTCTCATGATAAAAACGATTGAATGCATTGGCAAGATCATAAATGTATGCACAGATCTTATGCGGTGCAAGATCCTGGAATGCATTCGCCATCACATCATTATATTTTGCAGCTTCCAGCATCAGAGCTTTTTCACAATCCGCATATGCTTCCTGTACTTTCAGTCCATCCAGGCTATTTCCCTGTGACTGGTATTTATTCAGGATCGATTTGATACGTACAATTGTATACAGAATGTACGGACCGGTATTTCCTTCAAAGGAAGTAAATCTGTCTACGTCAAATACATAATCTTTTGATGCCTGGTTTGACAGATCTCCGTATTTAATTGCTGCCATTCCGATGAGTTTTGCTGTCTGTTTTGCTTCTTCTCCCTCGATAGAATGATTTTCAGAGATTTTCTCATACATCTTCTCTGTAATCTCTGAGATCAGTGTCTCCAGACGCATTACCCCACCTTCTCTTGTCTTGAACGGCTTGCCATCTTTTCCATTCATGGTACCGAAACCTAAGAATTTCAGTTCTGTTTCCGCAGGAACGATTCCTGTCTTCTTTGCAGCACGGAACACCTGTGTAAAATGCAGTTCCTGACGCTTATCCACCACATAGGCAACCTTGTCCGGATGATAATCCTGTACACGTTGTACCAGTGTGGCAAGGTCTGTTGTTCCATAAAGAGATGCTCCGTCTGATTTCTGGATCATGCAAGGAGGAATCTCTTTGGTATCTGTCTCTTCCTGCACATCAATCACCAGTGCTCCCTGGTCTTCATGTGCAAATCCTTCTTTCTTCAATCTCTCGATCATATCCGGGATGTATGCCTGGGCATCAGACTCCCCTTTCCAGAGATCAAAACTTACATTCAGATTCGCATAATTTTTCTTAAGATCAGATACCGATACACGAATGATATGATTCCAGATCGCACGATATCCTTTATGCCCGTTCTGTAACAGATACGTCGCATGCAATGCATTCTCCCTGTATGTCTCATCTTCTTTTGCCTTACCGCTTGCTGTCGGATAGATCTCTTCCAGTTCGCTGATTGTAAATGGAGCCTCTTTTGGATATTCACCTTCAAACGCTTCATCAAAATATGGCAATTCCGGCTTTCTTTCTTTCAATTCTGTGATGATCAGTCCCATCTGATATCCCCAGTCTCCAAGATGGATATCGCCAAGAACTTCATGCCCCATCTTTCTTGAGATGCGCTTTACGCTTTCTCCGATGATCGCCGAACGGAGATGTCCTACATGCAACGGCTTTGCCACATTGGGTCCGCCATAATCCAGCACGATCATCTCCGGATGTTCTGTCTTCTCGATTCCGAGATTATCCGTCTCTTCCATCTGATTCAGATAATCTGCAACAAATGACTTTTTCAGTCTGATATTGATAAATCCAGGTTTTACAACCTCTACTTCTTCCATACATGCACTGTCTTCTAACAGGGCAACGACATCCTCTGCGATCATGAACGGTGCTTTTTTGTAAGCTTTTGCTCCTGCCATCGCTCCGTTACACTGGTATTCGCAGAGATCCGGACGGTTTGACAGTGTTACTTTTCCATACGTTCTGTCATAACCTGCCTTTTCGAATGCTTCTGAAAGTTCTTCTGCAATATAATCAATGATTTTCTTCACTTCATATCTCCTATATTTTCTATAATTCCTATAAATTTCCATCAAAAATAGCAAAAAAAGTACACACCCGGGCGGATTCGAACCGCCGCTCCCGCCTCCGGAGGGCGGTGCTCTATCCCCTGAGCTACGGGTGCGTATACAATTACTATATGAAATTGCCTTAGTAATATTAACACATCTTTGAGATAAAGTAAAGGAAATGCATCCCACTTTTCGATCATTTCCTCTACTTTTTTAATATTTTTCTTTAATTTTCCTTTTTAAATCTTACAGCGCAAGTTTTCCACTCTCCCGGTCATAATAATATGCCCTGTCCGAAAGTACTTCTTCCGCCTCTACCTGTGTCTCATTGATCTCCTCGATCATGCTTCTCAGTTCTTCTCTGCCCGGCGCTTCGCTTTCAGCCACAATAATGGTCTCATGCACACTGCTTGGGATCACAAAGAAATTTTCTCCCACTACACCGGCAATCTTTCTCAGACAATCCGGATAGATCAGTGCCGCAGCCCCATAGCTACGCATTTCATTGCTCAGGATATACATTTTTTCTGCCGGTCCCTCTTCCATCCAAAGTCCCAGCAATTCTTCGATCACCGTGCGCATCGGCGCAAATTCATACGGCAGTAACTCCTGGGTATTCTTAGAGGCCCGGTAATATAGATCTTCTTCCGTTACTTTCCACATATCCATATGTTCTGCTCTGACCATCATGGATGCCATGCCATATTCATCTACCTCTAACAGTACATAATAAATAATTGCAAGATCCAGATAACTTTTATATGGAATTTCTTTTAAAAGCTCCCGATTCTCCTCTCTGCCTATCAGACGGTATATGATCTTATCTTTGACAAATTCATAGTCTTTTACCTTTTCACCGTCCTCCCATGAATTCTGAAACCGGATTTTCTCATATAATCCGACAATATCTTTTGCAATCTGTTCCAACGGATACCCCATCCGAAACTGATGAAAATACTCCTCCAGATAAATCGTCGGTGAAATATTGATTCCTTTTTCCGAAATCATAATACCGCTTCTCCTCACACCATTATTCTTCACATTGGTATGAATGCTTACTGTTTTTTCTTCTTCCACCTCTTTCTTCACTTTTGTCTCTACTGCATGGATAAACTGAAAATATGTCATAAAAGCTCCTTCCTATCCAGCAATATACAAAAATCATCTTGAAAATCTGCGGTGATACTACCGCTTGAGATAACAGAACATCTCTTGAATTGTTTCTGAAATATTATGGTAATTAGATTATAAAAAAGCCCTGCACAAAATGCAAGGCTTTTTATAATTATTTAATTTAGAATTCTTATGACTCTTATGCTCTTGAGAGGTATGCTCCTGTACGGGTATCAATCTTGATTGTCTCGCCCTGATCAACGAAAAGCGGAACGTTAACTTTCGCACCTGTCTCAACGATAGCCGGCTTTGTAGCACCTGTAGCTGTGTTACCTTTTACACCTGGCTCTGTCTCTGTTACAACCAGTTCAACACTGAGCGGCGGCTCGATCGCAAATGCATTTCCCTGATAGAAGCTGATAGATACTTCTTCGTTTTCTTTTACAAACTTCATAGAATCTGCTGCATCATCTGCGCTGATCATAATCTGCTCAAATGTCTCGTTGTCCATGTAGTTATAGAACTCACCATCGTTGTACAGATACTGCATTTTCTTTCTTTCAATGTGAGCCTGTTCAAATGTCTCTGTAGGACGGAATGTTGTCTCTACCACACCACCGTCGATAATATTTTTCATCTTAACACGCACAAAAGCTGCACCTTTACCAGGTTTTACGTGCATGAAATCAATAACCTGACATACTTTTCCATCAACTTCGATTGTTACACCATTACGGATGTCTCCTGCTGAAACTTTAGCCATTACCTTATCCTCCTTAAATCGCGTATACACGCTTACGTAATTTCATCTCATATTATTCTATAATACATGATATTATTTTTCAACCTTTTTTTCGTGTCTCTGACTCTTCTTGTAGAAATGTAACACAATTTTTTCCAGATAACGCTTCAAAACAATCTGGATTTCTTCCTTTGGATGTATCGGTTTTACCAGAATATTCGGGATTCCGGCACGTTTTGCTCCCCATACATCTGTAAAAAGCTGGTCTCCGATAAACACAGAACTCCTTCTGTCTGTTCCCATAATCTCCATCGCCCTGAGATAATTCCTGGTTGATGGCTTGTGCGCATTATAAACATAGTCCACCTGGATATCTTTATTGAACATCTCTACCCTTGGCTTCTGGTTATTCGAGATCAGACAGCATCGGAATCCGATTGCTTTCAGTCTGGCAAATAATGCCTTTGCTCTCTCGTCCGCCGGTGCTCCGTGCGGAACCAGCGTATTATCAATATCAAAGATCAGTCCGCGTACACCCTCTTCATATAATTTTTCAAAATCGATCACATAAGTAGATGCTACATACTGATCTGGAAAAAATCTATCAAACATATTATTCTTCTGACTCCTGCAGACGCTGTACCAGCTCTTCACAGATCTGAAGAACGGTCTTATCATCCGTATTAATTACTATATCTGCTGCCGCTTCATATTTCTCACGGCGCTGCTCCATAAGTTCTGAAATGCCTTTGACATTCTTTCTGCCATTTAATACCGGTCTATCATTGCTGTCTTTTACACGTTCAAAAATCGTCTCCGGTGTAGCAGTAAGAAGAACAACTCTTCCGTTCTTTTTCATCTCTGCTACATTTCTCTCTCTTAAGGCCGCACCACCACCGCATGAGATTACTGCATTCTTATGCGACTGCATCTCGATCAGAAGATTCGTCTCCAGATCACGGAAATATTCTTCGCCATATGTAGCAAAGATATCCGGAATACTCATCTCTTCACGTTCTGCGATCACCTGATCCATCTCTACAATATCCATATCAAACATCGTGCTCAGATAATCAGAAATTGTTGACTTTCCAGCCCCCATGAATCCGATCAGTACAATGTTATAATCAAAGAGTTTTCTTGCCTGGATTCTCTTACTGTTACGCAAGATACATCCAAACACATCAAAGATTTCTTCTTTATATTTATTTTCTTTCAGTTTCTCTTCCAGTCTTCTCTTCTGTTTTTCTTCCTGATGCGGCTGTAAGATTGGCATACCATATTCTTCTTTATACGCCATGATCTTTTCAATAATAAAATTACGTTCTACCAAAGCGTCAATAATCTTATCATCACACAGCGCCAGCTGCTCTCTGTACATTTCTAAATCGTTCATTCTTCTGTACTCTCCTATAAATTGCAAACTATTGTCCAATATACTCATGTATTATAGCAAGAAATCTACTTTCACGCAAGATTATCCGGCGTATTCCTGCATATTTTCTGCATATTTCCTGCATATTCCGGTCGTCAGGAAATTCCTGTGCTCTCACTGTTCTTCTATTTTTCCCGCATCTGCCGTTCCCATTCATGCAGCTTTCTCGCTGCCTCCGGATTCTGTTTTTCCAGCCGTCTCTCCAATCGTTCGCGGTTCTTTTTCAGATGGTCCAGGATCTCCGGATGATGCATTAATAACTGCTGCTCGATCTTGCGTCTTCTCTTTTCAATCAACTGCAGGATCACTTTTTTGTCTCCACGCAGATTCTCCGGAAGTTCATCCAGATGCATTTCCATTCGTCTTAAGATCTCATCTTCATCCAATGCCCCCAGTGAATGCCAGTTTTTGAGTTTTTCTTCAAACCCTACGTCTGCAAGCCTTTCCAGATCCGGAAGTCTATGGATCTGTTCCATAACCTGATGGACTTTCTTTTCCATCTCTTCCACCGCATCATCACCGAACGCCCATGCGAATTCTTCTAATGTATTCTCTTCTTCTGCCGGGATCATTGCTTCGTGAACTGCATGCACTGCCGCCGGGATTTCCAACTGCCACGGCATCTGGATAACCGGAGATTCCTCCGATTCCCTACTCGTCCCCGGTGTTGCAACACCTGCATCCTGCAATGCTGCAAGAATCGTTCTTCTGACCTTTCCTTCCTCGATCAGATGACCAATCCCAAGACTGCGCATCTGTTCATTTACATTTTCGGAATGCTCCGTAATATAAAACCTGATCCCTTTCTTATCAAAATTTTCCGCCATCATTTCCAGCCGGTCTGCTGCCGTAACGTCAATACTGTTGATCGCAGCCGCATCCACGATTACAACTTTCGTATCCTCTTTGATACTGTTCTCAATGTCCGACTGGAATATCTTTACATTTGCAAAGAAAAGGTTCTCACTGAACCGGTAAATGATCGTATGGCGTATCGGATATGCATTGCGGTTTCTCTTAAGATCGTAATAAGCCTCTTTTCCCGGAATCATACCGCGGAAAGACCTCGGAGGATTCGTCGCACGAAGTACCACAGCTACAAAAGAAAGCAGCAATCCGATCACCACACCATAAATAGTACCTAAAAATAATACGCTCACACACGCAGCTACAAAAATATAGAATTCATTACGGCTTACTTTGAATAAGCGCACCGCCAGATGCAGTTCTACTACATTCATCAGTGCCGAAATTACGATCGCTGTCAGAATCGGAACCGGCAGGTATCCGATAAATCCAGTTGCACATAGCAATACGGCTGCCATCGTAATTGCCGCTACGACAGATACCGCCTGTGTCTTTCCTTCATACTGTTCATTCATGGATGTTCTGGATATACTGCCATTCACCGGACAACAACCTACACATGCCGCTGCGATATTTCCCATCGCACAAGCCAGGATCTCCTGGTTTTCATCAATCTTATAGCCATTCTTCATGGCAAAATTATTTTCCGACAGCAGCGTCTCCGACATGATAACCGCTGCGATCATCAGACTTCTTCCAAGTGCCTGCCTCAGGTCAATTCCCGCAAAATGGAAATGTACCAGCTTCGGAAGTCCTTTTTCCACCGCATCCAAAAGTACCACGCCATGTTCGTCTACACGAAAGCACATCGTTGCTGCTACACCTGCTGCCATGATCACAATTGCTGCCGGGAATTTGGGAATTACTTTTCCTGCCATGCGAAGCAGCAGCAACGCTCCCACACCAAGTACCACTGACAGCCAGCTGATTTCTTTGCACGTCTCTGCGATATGCCTGAGCAGTTCCGGAAGTTCTCCAGATCCGGCCTTCCCGCCAAGGATCTTCGGTATCTGCATCAGAATAATTGTCAGTGCAATCCCGCTGATAAATCCTCCCATCACCGGTGTCGAAATGAAGTCCACGATTCTTCCGGCTTTTAAAAAATAAAACAGCAGCAGCCAGATTCCTGTCAGAAATGCGATCACAGGCACATACTGCATTGCCGCTTCACTTCCGCTTTCAATCCCAAGTGATACCAGTGCTGCTCCGACAATTGCCGCCGGTGCCGCATCGACTCCGAAAATGAATTGCCGCGATGTTGAGAACAGTGCAAAGAACAGAATCGGGAATACCGAACCGTATAGTCCATATACTGCAGGCAGTCCGGCAATCTGTGCATACCCCATTGAGATAGGGATTGACACTGCTGCCATGATAATCCCCGAGAAAATATCTTTGGGAAGATATTCTTTTTTATAATTTTTCATTGTTAAACACAATATATGTTTCATGCAACCTCTCCTTACGATTT
>OGRJ01002518.1_pt1 | contig 13116 bp, 10 predicted proteins | sample 1553411 | NCBI WGS metagenome assembly OGRJ01 (sample SAMEA2580084, study PRJEB22360) | human gut metagenome | biome: human gut; feature: human-associated habitat; material: faeces | place: Denmark | collected 2008/2010
CTTTTGTGCTGCGGAGATTGAAGAGGGATGTGCTGAAGGATCTTCCGGATAAGCTGGAAAAAGATATGTTTTCCCCGTTGGAAAGCGAGCAGAAGGAGCTGTATGAGGCCCATACGGAACGGCTTCACCTGATGCTTGGGATGCAGTCGGATGCGGAGTTTCGCACTTCTAAACTGCAGATCCTTGCAGAGATCACGAGGCTGCGGCAGATCTGCTGTTATCCGGGACTTGTATATGAAGGATACAAAGGGAATTCTTCCAAGCTGGAGATGTGCATGGAGTTGGTTCAGAATGCGGTGAATGGCGGACATAAGCTCCTGCTTTTTTCCCAGTTTACTACCATGTTGGATGTGCTGGCTGTCCGTCTGAAAAAAGCAAAAGTTTCTTTTTATATGTTGACCGGATCGACTTCCAAGGAAAAACGGGCGCAGATGGTACATGCATTTAATGAGGATGATACTTCTGTTTTCTGCATTTCTCTGAAAGCAGGAGGAACAGGCCTGAATCTTACGGCAGCTGATATTGTGATCCACTACGATCCCTGGTGGAATCTTGCCGTGCAGAATCAGGCAACAGACCGTGCCCACCGCATCGGTCAGCAGAACGTTGTCAGTGTCTACCGCCTCTTTATGAAAGACACCATAGAAGAACGAATCCGGGCTCTTCAGGAAAGAAAACGGGAACTGGCTGATGAGATCTTAAGCGGCGAGGGAATCGGCCAGGCTTTGATCAGCAGAGAGGAAGTACTGGAGCTGCTAGGCAGGTAAAATTCTTAACCGAATCAAGTAAGTTCCCTGCTTCAATTACGAAAAGCAATACGCGGTGAGGGGACTTGCTTGTATCGGGAAGAATGCAGGCTGTGAATATCCGCCTGACTCAACAAAAACACCCCCGATGGAAATCGCGTGTGTAAATCACATACGATATCCGTCAGGGGTGTTTTATTTTATGCAAAAAACTTATCGTACAGACCAAAGAAGAAGATAAACAGAATGATCAGCGGCAGGATATAAGTGATGTATCCGCGCATCCATTTCCGGATCTTCATGCCTTTTCCGGTGTTGGCTTCTTCTGTGAAGTTTTCCCAGCCCCAGCCCCGTTTGGAAACACAGAAAAGCAGGTATACAAGAGAACCAAGCGGGAGCAGAATGTTGCTTACCAGAAAATCTTCAAGGTCGAGAATTGCGCCGCCGAATACCTTGAGCCAGTCCCAGGACCATACATTGTATCCAAGTACGCATGGCAGAGACAGAAGGATGATGGCGATGGCATTTACAAGACTGGATTTTTTTCGGCTCCAGCCGGTAAGCTCCATACCGCAGGAAATAATATTTTCAAATACAGCCAGGATGGTAGAGAAAGCTGCAAATGACATAAAGATGAAGAACAGGCTTCCCCACAGTCTTCCAAGCGGAATGTGGTTGAAAATATTCGGCAGTGTGATGAAGATCAGGCTCGGTCCGGAAGTCTGGTCAACATTGAATGTGAAACATGCCGGGAAAATAATAAGTCCGGAGGTGATCGCAACAAAAGTATCCAGAAGCGCAATATTCATGGATTCACCAAGCAGTGCATGATCTTTTCCGATGTAGCTTCCGAAGATAGCCATAGCACCGATACCAAGGCTGAGAGTAAAGAATGCCTGGTTCATAGCACCGGTAATGGTAGAAATAATACCGATCTCTTTCATACGCTCGAAATCCGGGATCAGGTAGAATTTCAGTCCCTCTTTGGCACCATCCATGGTAAAACTGTTGATGGCAAGAACAACCATGATCACCAGAAGAGAGATCATCATAACCTTGGTAACTTTTTCAAGGCCGTTCTGAAGACCGCGGGAGCAGACAAAAACACCTGCAATAACAACAACGATCATCCAGAATCCCATAGTAACGGGCTGGCCAAGCATGTTGGTAAACTGTCCTGCAACACCGTCGGAATCAAGTCCCTGGAATTTACCGGTGGCTGTCATATAGAAGTAATTCAGCATCCAGCCTGTAACAGTGGTGTAAAACATCATCAGGAGATAACATCCGATCAGAGTGATATATCCATGGATGTGCCATTTCTGTCCTGGTTTTTCCAGTGCGTAATAGGCTTTGACGGGACTCTTCTGGCTGGCACGTCCAACAGAAAACTCCATAGTCATAACAGGAAGTCCAAGAAGGGCCAGGAAGATCAGGTAAAACAGTACGAATGTGCCGCCACCGCCCTGTCCGGCCATGTAAGGGAATTTCCAGACGTTTCCGATTCCGATGGCACAGCCAGCAGAAATCAGAATGAATCCCAGACGGGATCCAAGTTTTTCTCTTTCTTTCATAACTCACCTCATTATTGCAGTATGGTAAACTGCTATTTGTATAAAGTCGCAGGTTTTATCTTAACACATTCCGGGATATTGCACAATAAAAAGAACTTGCATTTTACATAAAACATATGTTAGAGTAAAATGTAATTTTAATAAGATGAAGTGGTGAAACGTTACGCTTTAATGAGATAAAGATCATATGCCGATAGAACCTGGATAACTGTTCTTTTCAGTCAGGAATACAAAGTTTTTTGGAGAGATTCCGTAATATTTCCGGAAACATTTGCTGAAATATCCGGAATCAGAAAATCCGCATAAAGAAGCTACATTTTGAATGGAAGGGCTGTCTTCCAGAAGAAACTGTCTGGCTTTTTTCATGCGGCAGACATTGATATATGAGGTAAGTGTAACTCCGGATTCCTGACTGAATACAGCAGAGAGATGCTGGGGATTGACAAAAAAATGGGAAGCAATGGTTTCAAGACGAAGATCCGGCTGATTAAAATTCAGACAGATATATTCCTGAACCTGGGATACAAGAGCTGACTTCCGCGGATTTTTTTCATCAGCAAGAGAATCCAGAACTGCCTTGCAGGTAGACTGGAGCAGTTGTTTTAACTGCAGGGCACTCTGGCAGTTCTGGTAAGTATTCAGGGCGTTTTCCAGAAGAGGAAAAAGCGTTTCACGCTGACTGCACTCCGTGATAAAACCGTCAAGTACAGTAAGAAAAGCAGCAGCTACACTCCAGGTCTGCCGGATATGGATTTTTTTGGTGATGATATCGTTGAAATATTCATCAATATATTTACAGAGAGCCGGTGAATTTTGCTGGCGCAGAAAGATCAGGATATCATTATAAACCAGAGGCTTTAATGTAAAATCACCGGAATGGGACTGGGGCGTGAAATAAAGAAATCCGGAAGAAGACGCAGTTCTGTTATGAAAAACAGAAAGAGCCTCTTCATAGGAATAGCGGATTCCTTCCACGCCTTCATGAGGTGTTCCACAGCAGAAAAAAGTGGAAATCTGTGCGATATTATCATATATCCCGGCAAGTCTGAGACAGGATTGTTCCAGATCGGTAAAAGAAAAATCAGAGCTTTTTTCCATGATGATATACTGTCTCATCTGAGAATAGTCAATGTAAATAAGCTCTTTGCACACAGGCTGTAAGATTTCCCTGCATATATTTTCCAGGATGGTGTGGAGCAGAGAAAAATCACCTTTTTCATCCCATATTTCCGGATTGGCATTGTGGATCTCCATAAGAATGGTAAGATAATCGGAAGTTTTATGAATCGGAATTTTTTCCAGATCATCCGGGGAAAGGGTTGTTCCGCTGATCACCTTCTGGAAGAAATTAAGCTGCATTTGCCGTGTATACAGATCGCGGAACTGAAAATAATTATTCACATAACTGTTTCTGGAATTTTCCTGATCGATCTCGTCACTTACTTTCTGGAGTGTCTCCATAAGCTCCCGGTGATCCAATGGCTTCAGGAGGTATCCGCGGACCTGAAGAGAGATGGCTTTTTTGGCATAGTCAAAATCTTCGTATCCTGTGGAAAGGATGAACCTGGTATGACAGTCTGTTCCAAGAGCTGCGATCATATCCAGACCGCTCATAACCGGCATGGATATATCCACAAGGGCAATATCGGGTTTAACATTTTCAATAAGCCGGATTCCGGCCTGTCCGTTATTAGCTTCCCCTGCAATGTTATAAAGGTTTTGTTTTTCAAGAAAATTGATCAGAGATTTTCTGAAAAAAACTTCGTCGTCAATAATTACAAGTGTTTTCACTTTATATTTCCCCTTCGATCAGATTTTTGTCAGGTATTACTATGGTTACAGTGGTTCCCTTTTCAGGTGAACTTTCGATGGTAAGTCCGTAATTCTCACCGTAGAGAAGAGCAATCCTGTGGTTGATACTTGGAAGCCCGAAAGAATGTCGGGCAGTTTTGAAGTCTCTGATAGAACGGTTAAGCTCGGCAAGTTTTTTCGGCGGGATACCGGAACCGTTATCAGAAACAGAAATACAGATGGTGCCATTTCTGATAGAAACGTTTAAGTGAATATGGCACATCTGGCTGGTAAGTCCGTGGACAAAAATATTTTCCACAACAGGCTGTATGGTCAGCTTGGGTATCTCTGCCCCATGATCCTCCCAGGATGGCTCATAGGTGATCTCGTAATCAACAAAATCCATATACCGCAGATTCTGGATATAAAGATACTGTTCTGTAAGAAGCAGCTCCTGGCGCAGAGGAATGATAAACTGTCCCTTTGAAAGAGAGTTTCTGTAGAAAGATGACATGGCAGACACTGCTTTTACTGCGGTATCATTCATATCAATTTCTATGAGAGACTTGATGGTGTTTAAAGTATTATAAAGAAAATGGGGATTGATCTGGGACTGTAAAAGACGTATTTCCATTTTCTGTTTGGCATTTTGTTCCTCATAGATATCGTTAAGTAATGTCTGGATCTTCTGCATCATAAGGTTAAACTGGTTATAGAGAACTGCAAGTTCATCATTTGAAGAGTAACTGGCAGAAATATTCAGCTTTCCGGCAGATGCAGATTTCATTTTTTCCACAAGTTTCTGTATAGGTGCGGTGACAGTACCTGTACATAATATGGAAAAAAATACAGATAAAATAAACACTACAATGCTGATCAGAAGAATGTTGTGCAGGATCACCATATGATCCAGAGTCAGGCTTTCCAGAGGAATCAGGTTGATCACATTCCAGTTTAGGTCAGGATAGGATTTGCAGATAAAAAGAGTGTCAGTGCCGTCTACGGAAAAAAACTGCCTGTCGGTTTCTGTCAGGGTTTTATAATTCTCTGAACTGATTTTTGTATAGGATGAGAAGTCTTTATAAATACCTCCGGATGAAGAAGAGGAAAGTATCTGTCCATTTTCATCAGTAATATAGAAATCCCTGGAAGAGCTGTCCGGAAGGTCGCGGAATGCAGAGGAAATATTTGTTTCTCTGATCAGAAGGACCAGGGCGCCCAGATATTTGGTGTTATCAATGTTTGTAATACTTTTTAAGGCTACAAAGGTTGGCTCCCCACTTATCTGGAAGGGTCCGAGAAACTGAAAGGCCAGATTAGTCTGAAGGCTGTCAAGGACTTCGGGACCTAAAATGGAATCAAGCTGATCTGTTTCTGTGGTACTGCTGTGAAACCAGTGGTTTTCTGTATCCAGGATATCCCAGGCATAGATGTTTTTGTGAAGTCCGATGATACGCTGGGCCTGGTCTGTAAGCTCGGAATTTACCAGAAAATGTTCCAGTGTGTTTTCGGGAACTGTGGGATTTTCTTTTAAAACATCGGCGATATTGCTGTTGATGGAAAGGGTGATGGCATAGTTTGATATATTATCGATCTTTTCTCCAAGGTTGCTGGTGATCAGGGATAGCTGCTGCTGACTGGAAAGTGCGGCACGCTTGATCAGTACTTTTTTGGATGCAGTATAAAAAAAGACGGAAGTAAGCAGGAGTATCAGAGAACTGAGCAGCAGATATGTAACAAAAAGCCTGCGTTTCAGGCTGATTCCTGAAAATAATTGAAACGCCTTTTTTTTAAGATTTTCTATCATGGAATCCCCCTCTCCATATAATCAAGTCCTCTGGAGAAAATTTCTGCCGGCTGCCAGCGCCTCTTCAAGTTCCTTTCCATAGAGTTTGAAAACACCACAGGCTTTCTGGTAAGCTCTATGCCTCTCCAGTTAAAAGCTCTGAAATAATGATTTTTACTGCCAACATCAATACCAACAATCATTGTTGTTTCTTTTACTTGCTCAATCTTCTTATTTTGTGTAGAATTCATTTGTAGATACCTTCCTTATTCTGCTCATTTGCTAACTGGCCGGTTGGCAATGACAGTTTACTTAGGTATCTATTTTTGTAAAATCATTTACTCTTTACACTTTGAATTATACAGGAAGCTTGTTTTTACTGACTACATTATATAATAAGGGAAAAATCTTCACAAGTGCTGGGAAAGGATTGGAGAAAATATTCCAAGTACAGCGAAGATTTTCCATGTATTTTTCCGGGCGGATTTAATATAATAGGCTCATCGATAAGGAAAGCGTAACAGAATATTCAATCCGGATGAATAGAAATGTACCAAAAGGAGGACGAAAATGAAATTAAAAAAAGTGATGGCTGCTACACTTGCCACAATGATGTGTCTCTCTTCATTCAGCATGATGAATGTGTGGGCAGATAAAAAAGAGGATTCCGAACCACTTGTGATCAATTATATCAGTGCCAGGGGCGAAACAGATGCGGCACTGAAAACATTGAAGAAGCTTGCAGAAGATTATAAAAAAGATCACCCGGATTTTGAATTCAATGTAGAGTCTATTGCAGACAGAGAAACATATCTTCAGAAGATCAAGATCCTTGCATCCAGCAATGAGCTGCCGGACTGGTTTGACGCAGATCCGGAGGCATTTTTTGAAGGACTTTGCAAAAAGGATCTGATCTACAGTGTGGATGACCTTTATGATGAACTGGGTATCAAAGACAAGTTCTTTGATATTGCACTGAATTATCCGAAACTCAGTGACGGAAGCAATTACCTTATGACCTGGCAGGGAAATGTAGAGTATTTCTGGTATCACAAAGACATGTTTGAAAAAGCCGGAATTACTGAAACACCTCAGACACTGGAAGACCTCCTGGATGTGTGCAAGAAGCTGAAAGATGCGGGAATGACCCCGATATCCGCAGGAAATTACGACATGATCATGCGTTATCCTGCATTTAAGGCTTTCAGACTGGAAGGAAATGACTTCATTGACAATGCAAGAATGGGAAAAGAAAAATTTAATTCTGAGACAGGTATCGCAACAGCCCAGTATACACAGGATATAGCCCAGTATTTCAGTGAAGGATGGACAAGTTCAGATGCTACCGCACAGATGGATCTGTTTCTGAACAGTGGTGCGGCAATGTTATACACCGGAACATGGGATACACCGGATCTTACAGATGATGAGGGAAATCTTAAAGATGACATTTCCATGTTCAAACTTCCTGTAGACAGCGAAGGAACCGCTACAGGAGAAAATGATTACTATGCGAATTGTGGAATCGGAACTGCCATTCTCAAGGATTCCATGAGTGATGAGATGAAAGATTTCATCAGTTATGTATGGGATAATTTTGCTGATACGGCAATGTATGAGTTCAATATGCTTCCATCCATGATGCCAAGTGATTCGGAGAAGCTTCCGGAGCTTACACAGCAGATTTTAAGTGATCTTGAGAACTGCGGCACTTTTGCCCAGTGCTGGGATGTTCGTCTGGATCCTTCTACAAACGAGGTTTACAGAAAAGAGTTGGCAAGCCTTGGAATGGGAGAATCAACTCCTGAAGAGTTCTGCGAAAACATGGACAAAGCTGTAGAACAGTATGCATCTGATTATTTTGACACTGAAGAATAACTGAGAGAATACGCAGATGCAGATAAAATTCCGCATCTGCGTATGAAAGGGGAGAGGATATGAAGCCCAGAAATAAAATCCAGCCTTTACCGTTTGTTCTTCCTGCACTGTTCGTATATATTCTTACTGTTATCATCCCAATTCTGTGGTCAATGGGTTACAGCCTTTTTTCCTGGAATGGAATCGGTGATATGAAGTTTATCGGACTGGAAAATTATGTGAGGATGTTTCAGGATGAGACATTTCGTGAGGCTGTTGTAAATAATCTTAAATTTGTTGTATTGGGAAGTTTGTTCCAGTTATGTGCAGGACTGATCCTGGCAATTTTGCTTACACATATTTCCAAAGGTGGAAATATTCTGCGGGTTATTTATTTTATTCCATGTATCATTTCATCTATGGCGATCTGCCAGATTTTTTCCAAAATGCTTTCTGTCCAGCCCCAGGGCCTGGTTTGCTATGTGATGGAAAAACTGGGAATGGAACCTATCGCTTTGCTGGCAAATTCCCATACAGCGCTGATTACCATAACCCTGATCGATGGATATAAATACTGTGGTCTGTACATGATCATTTTTTATTCCGCATTTGTATCCATATCAAAGGATGTGATCGAGGCATCTACAATGGATGGCTGCAATGTTTTTCAACAGTATCGTTACATAAAGCTTCCACTGGTGAAAAATATATTCAGCATTGTCATTGTAATGCTTGTAAATGGTTGTCTGAAAACCTTTGATGTATTCTATATTCTTGACAATAAATCCAGATCAACAGAGATGGTGGCAACTTATATGTATAAAACCGCTTTTAATTCGGCTGACTTTGGCTATGGAAGTACATTGTCCGTTTTTCTGGTCATTGAATGTCTGGTAGCAGTAGGGATTATACAGAAATGCCTGGGATCGGCGAAAGGAGATGGGTCAGAATGATAAAATCAAGAAAAAATATACCTATTCGTGCTGTGTTCTATGTAGTGATCCTTATTTTTGTCATGATACAGGTCTACCCTATTTTCTGGGTTATCTGCTCCAGTCTGAAAACACCGGATGAAATGACATATACTGCACAGTATGCCCTGCCATCAGGATTTTATCTTGGAAACTATATCAGCGCACTGACGATCTCATCCATTCCAAGATATTTTCTTAACAGTACGGTTGTGGCAGTTCTCACACTTCTTGGCATCGTAGTCCTGGGATGCCCGGTTGCATTTGTGATCAGTAAGGTAAAGGTAAAATATGCCAATGCACTGATGGCATTTTTCCTGTTTGGAATGATGGTGCCTATTTTTTCCTGCCTTGTACCCATGTTCCAGATTTATAACAGGATCGGACTGAGAAATACATACTGGGCACTGGTGCTTCCGCAGATCGGGTTCGGACTTCCAATGTGTATCTATCTTTACACCGGATTTTTTAAATTTATGCCGGATTCTCTTCTGGAAGCGGCAGTTATTGACGGTGCCACAATGGGAACCACATTCCGCAAGATCGTGGTACCTATGGCTAAAAATACTACAATGACAGTTCTTACATACAATTTTGTTTTTGTATGGAATGAATTTACCTATGCCAATACGTTTATCTCATCTTCTGATATGAAAACTCTGCCAATTGGCCTGAATGACTTTGTGGGGCAGTTCGGAAGAGTGGACTGGGGAAGTACATTTGCGGCGATCGTAATATCGATCCTGCCTACACTGATCGTGTATTTTATTCTTAACAGGAACATAATCGAAGGTATGGCTGCAGGTGCGGTCAAGAGTTAGGAGGCTGAAATGGAAACAAGGATTGAATTGAAACAAGGATGGAAAATTTTGCAGGATGTTCATGATACAGGGGAAAAGATCGGGCTTTATGCTGCCAGGGAAGCAGATACTTCCGTAGGTTCCCAGGTGTCTGAATGGGAGGAACTGGAGGAACTGAAACATCTGCAGCTTATCTATGCCAGACAGCCATATTTCGGGCGTGAACTGAGATATTTCAATCAGGCACCCTGGTGGTACAAAACAGAGTTTGAAGTTCCGGATCAGAAAGTTACGGATGCTGTCCTTAAATTTACCAATGTGGATTATTATGGAAAAGTATGGCTTAACGGAGAATTTCTTGGAGAGCATGAAGGATATTCCGCTCCATTTTCCTTTAATGTAAAAGATAAGCTTGTTTTTGGAAAGAAAAATTATCTCATTGTAAAGGTAAGTTCTCCATGGGATGATGAGGTGGAGCTGGATGCACAGGATTCCAGAACCACCCTGGTAAAAAGAAATATGGTAAAAGGTACCTACGAACATTCTGATACATTTATCCAGAGAGATGTAAATCCTGTAGGAATCTACGGAAAAGTGGAGCTGATCCTGACAGAAGAAGGTGTTCTGGAAGATCAGACAGATCTGAAGTATGAACTGGATCCAGATGGAAAGAAAGCAGACGTATATGTGGAAACTGAAGCGCGAGGTCTGAAATCCGGGGAGACATATGATTTTAATGTAAAGATCCGGGAAAAAGAGTCCGGTCTTATAAAGGCAGAAAAAACTGTTCAGATAATGGCAGAGAAAGCAGAGACAGGCTTTAAATGTGAGCTTAAAGTGGAAGATGTCAGACTGTGGTCCACATGGGATCATGGTTATCCCTGGATGTATCAGGCAGAACTTACGTTAAGCAGGGGAAAAGACATACTGAGCAGCAGAACAACGAATTTTGCTTTCCGGGACATTCAGATTGAGCGTAATGAAAAAATAACAAGATTCTGGCTTAATAACAGGAAGCTGTATATAAGAGGAACCTCTTATTTTCCGGATTGTTATATTTCCGCAATGACAAGGGAACGGTACCTGAGAGATCTTCTTAATGTAAAGGCAGCAGGTTTTAACCTGGTACGAGTACATGTCCACACAGAGCAGGAAGTTTTTTATGATCTGTGTGACGAGCTGGGAATTGCAGTTCTTCAGGATTCGGAGTACAATTGGACGCATCCTTCAACAGATGAATGGGCGCAGAGATTTGCAGATGTTTACAGAGAAAATGTGAAACTTCTGAAGCATCATCCGTCTCTGATCTGCTGGATCATTATGAATGAACCGGGATGTGTTGATCCGGATGGAAATGTGAGAAGGAGATTTATGGAGGAAAATCCGGGACCTGCTCTGTATAGGGAGGTACAGAAGATGGATCCGGGCAGACCGATCATCAAGGGTTCTTTCTGCGAAGATGATCCGCTTAGCGGGGACAGCCACAATTATCTGGGTTCTTTAAGCGGTGGAGAATATGCAGATATTTATGAGCAGACAGAAAAGCTGAATACAGAGTACGGATTTGATGCACCGGGCAGCAGTGAAAATCTGAAAACTGTTCCGGCGGTATATCATCGTCTGGAAAAACTGGTGGATGATATCCCGAAGATCCAGGAATATCAGTATAAGCTTCTGAAATATTATACAGAGCATTACAGGATCCAGAAATATGAACCTTGCTCAGGATATGTACAGTTTATGTTTATCGACCTGTGTCCTCAGAGCTTCTACGGTTTATATGACTGGTGGGGAATTCCCAAAAAGGGTCTTCAGGCTATACTGGAAAGCAACGCACCAGTGGGTGTTTTTGCAAAGCACAAAGACCATCTGGACAGTCTGTATATTGTAAATGATACAGATGGAGCTCTGGGAGAGTGTGAACTTACATGGATCATTACAGAAACATTGAACGGAGAACTGGTGGAAAAGGGAAGTGTTAAAGCAGAAGTTCCGGCAGACAGCCGTGTCATGGTAAAAACCTTTGAGAAAGAATACGGAAAAGGCAAGAAGTGGAACCTTACACTAATTCTTTCTGATAATAGCGGTAAATGTATGGCAAAGAATACCTATCAGGATATCTGTACTTTGCTTTCAAGAGTTGATGGGCATCCGGACCGTATGAGCCATGAGTTTGGAATGAGACTCTACTGGGCCTGAGCTATCTGCAGCTCACAGGCACTTTCATCCTTGACTTGTACCAAAAATCACAACATGTTATACTTTGTGTATAAAGGAAGATTTTCGGCGTGGAAGGAGCGATATTATATGCGTTTACAGAAAGTACAGGATGCTCTGAACAAAAAAAATATCAAATTCGAATACACAGAGGAAGATGGTTGCGGAAGTCTGGATTTCATGTTCCGTGGACTGAAATTCCATGTATGGGAATACGAGGACAACGGTTGGGGTGCCGAGACCAATATTTATGCGGCTGGAAGAAGTGAGGACATTGACGGAGATTATGAAGAGAAGATTTCTGCAGAGATTCTTTCCTGGCCGGATATGATCAATAACTGAATATAATAATATTGAATAAAGTGGCTGTAACTGAACGAATACGCTCAGTTACAGCTACTTTTTATCGGAGAAAAGTTTTCTGAAGAACTATAGCTGTACGTTCAGGTATTCACTGGGAAACATCTGACAGTTCTTTTTAAAAACCTTGCTGAAGTAATTTCCATTGCTGAAACCAAGATGCCAGGCAATGTCGTCGAGAGTTATATCCGTAGACTGCAGAAGCCGTTTCACCTCGGTGAGCTTTAACTGCATAGCATAGGAAAAAAGATTCTGACGTTTTTTTAAAACAATCTGGACAGATGCTCCTTACTTAGAAAAAAGATTCTGCAATATCGGCCAGGGAGATATTTTCCAGATAATGTGCATTGATATAATCAAAAACATCACTGATTACCCTACTGGTGAATGCAGAGCAGGGTTCGGGTGATGAAGCAGAATCGGAAGTCCCAGTTTTGCCTGCTTCACTTTCCAACTGAGAAATTGTGGCTGAAAGCGCATTGTTCAAATTCTGGGGATCAACAGGCTTCAGTATGTAATCAATAACACCAGCCTGGATCGCAAGTCTTGTATATTTGAAATCGCTGAATCCGCTGATCACACTGATTTTGCTGTCGATGTGAAGTTCTTCCGGCTTTTTTTAGAGCTGTATTCCGTCCATGACGGGCATTTTCATATCTGTGATAATAATGTCAGGATGCTCTTTGAGAATGATCTTCAGGCCATCTTCGGCATTATCTGCTTCCAGAAGATCACTGTTTGCTCGGATTTATCCCATGGTGTTTTGAACTTCCGGATAAGGAATATGAAGAAGCTTGGGAGCAGATTATGAATGTCTGTGGAACGGTCCATCTTAGCCATTTTCAACGACACAGACACAGACAGCAATGGCAAATCTTCTGAAAGATTATCCGCAGACTTATGTGACAAATATGGTCTATCCGTAAGGTTTTTGGTTGTTACTGAAAAAGATTTCATGGTTCAGGATTCCACATCAGTGACATTGATCTCATCCTGGAATCCGTCAGTATAATG